>Ga0315913_1006924_pt1 | contig 13679 bp, 10 predicted proteins | sample MpolsnodulesMG_FD_207736 | JGI IMG/M metagenome (GOLD analysis project Ga0315913, IMG submission 207736) | Medicago polymorpha root nodule microbial communities from Los Angeles, California, United States - small nodules | ecosystem: Host-associated > Plants > Roots > Nodule | place: USA... | reverse complement strand
ACTTATAAGTATGAAATGACATAAATAAGATATATTTAATTTTTTTTTTTTCAATTAAGGCTACAAAGGTAAAATTGGATAAAAATTATAAGCTATAAGCTACTTGAATTAGCTTATCAAAAAACGCTATAGACTAGTAAAAATAAGCTATAAGCTGGCGAGGGAGTGACAGTTACCAAATATGTCTTTTTTAGTCAAACAGATGTGTAAAAAAATAGTGAAGCTTATTATTGAGAAAACAATAATGGATTAAATATGATTTTAGTTTCTGCAGATATAGTGTTTTTTTATTATATTTGTGACGGTAAGTTTTTTGGTTAATTCAGTCCTTGCAAATTAAAAAATTGTTGTTGTTAATCTCTGATGTCGTATGTGACGCAATAAAATCACGCCTTGTGGCCCAATAAGCTGACTCAAGGACTAAAAGCAATAGTTTTTGAATTTGTGGGGATTAAATCCAAACAAAAAAAACTTACACGGACTAAAACAAAACAAAAAACGCTATAACTGCAGAGACTAAAATCATATTTAAACCGATAATAAATAATGTTTTGAACTCTGAAAATGACGAATAATTAGGGATAAATATTTAGTTAGAAAGGAAGAGAGGGAGTGATTGAGTATATGTGAAATGCAGCGAGACGGATAGGAAATGTAGCAGAAAGTGTTTGTGGATTTGATGAGATGGTGAGAGAGAAGGAAAGGAGGTATTACATGCTTGGTGGGAAAGGTGGTGTTGGGAAAACAAGTTGTGCTGCTTCTCTTGCTGTCAAATTTGCAAATCATGGACACCCTACTATGGTGGTTTCAACTGATCCTGCTCATTCATTAAGTGATTCTTTTGCTCAGGTACTTATTAATGTGCCACAAAGAAATTACAAATTCAAACTTTTTTATAGGTTTTTTGAGAATTTTTTATTCAGTAGTTAGTTATGCTCAAATGTGGATAAAACTTTGGAGTCCTCTTAGGATTTGACAGGGGGAAAGCTTGTTCCGGTTGAAGGTGTGAATTCTCCATTATATGCTCTTGAGGTAATATTTTTTATCAAATAATTTGATATCGCTTTGTTGGTGTTTTGCTGAACTGCATGTTGTTGTTTTGTATTGAACCTTTGATTGTTTGATGACAGATAAACCCTGATAAATCGATGGAGGAATTCCGGACAGCGGGTCAAAAACTTGGAGGTGGGGGTGCTAAGAGTTTGATGCAAAGCATGGGACTTGGAGTGGTTGCTGACCAGGTAGTTTGTACATTTAGTTTTGAGTGCTTTTGAGTGTGTTTGTTCATGGATTTGTATGCATATGATTAAGGTTTTTAACTACAGTTGCATAGACGTTGTTGATCCCTTATATTGTGGTAGCAATATAGTCGCAGAAACATGAAAAACGTTGACGTTATGGTCCTGGACTGTTTTTCAAACCTTACATTTGATATGATTATTCTTTTTTTATCTAGTTTGTTCTGTTATCTGTTATTGTTGGAACATATACTATATAATAGTATTCAGTTCTGATATTTGTTTGCGTCTTTTTATAATAATGTATTTATATGATCAACCAACAAATAATCACTTCATGGAAGTAGCAAATGATTTGTTGATTTAAATTTAACCCCGATAAAAAGTAACATTTTACCACTGGTCCTCAGCTACTATTGGCTATTACTAAAGACACAAATTAGAAATCGTTAGATCTTTGAAGCAAGTTTCGTGAAATTTTAGACATTGTTTTAAAATTTTGGTGCTGCAATGACTCTAGATTAAATGTTGTTAACATTCACTTATCTTGCTAATGACATTGCTGTAGTTGGGGGACCTTAATCTTGAAGAGCTGTTGCACACTCCTCCACCTGGAACAGATGAAATCATTGCCATTGCTAAGGCATGTAAAATTGTTTATTTACTTATATATGTATTTTAAATACATGCATTGAGGATATTAAGCACAGCATGAAAAATGTGCTTTGTTTATGTTTCCTGATTATGCTGTTTTGATTCAGGTGATGCAATTTCTTGAGTCTGAAGAATATAGTATGTTCAGTCGGATAGTTTTTGATACAGCACCAACGGTCCGTAACAATTATTAGTTCTTTTACAACGTCGTGTATATGAAAACTTAGGACAAAATATGATTGTTTATGAATATCTCAATAGGGTCATACACTTCGGCTACTATCATTGCCTGACTTCTTGGATGGATCTATAGGCAAACTTATGAAGGTATAATTCATATCCACGATCAACTATATATTTAACCAGGCTTGATCATCTTCCTCTCTACTAGAATTTTACTAAATCAATTGCTCTGTCCAGATGAAGATGAAATTAGGTTCAGTCTTCAAATCCTTGTTGGGAAAAGAACAGCCTCAAAACAATCCTGTAAGCTATTCTGTTTTTATAATAATATTATTCTCCCTTTTCAAAATTCTAATTATTTTGTATTTGAACTTGTAGTTAGACAAACTTGAAAAGCTCAAGGAGAGAGTGGCAAAAATACGGGATCTTTTCCGTAATCCAGACACTACCGAATTCATAATAGTGACGATTCCTACGGTAATGCGAAACGTCTGTTCTCAAGACTGCTTATAGTTGACTGGAAACTGAAATATTAAAGTTGAAACAAAAATTCTCGGTGATCGGCATTAATTTGTGCCATGTTCTTAGTGTTGCTTCTTCATTTTCGGGTCAAAGACTCTGAAGTGTCATTTACTGATACGTTTTTTGGATAACCAAATTTGATCTTTCAGATTTTAGTTAGTAGCTTTGAATTTTTATCTTTTGCATGCAATTTTTGAAATGGAAGCCTTTTAATTAAGTTAGTAAATTTTAAATTTATACTTTCAAAACTCAAACAACTAAAAGACTTAAAAAATTAATTTATTTTTAGAGGAAAAAGGCAGTCCCTGTGAATATTTTTGAGCAAGCCATGTCATGTTGTAGACGACTAAACTATAGTTTGAAAAGTCTTGTGTTGATGACCTACAATGTCAGTTATCATAATTTGTTTTGGTAGTTTCTGGTTATGCATTCCAGAAAACATTTGATCTGCCTACCAAAATTCATGCATTGTTGTTTGGCATAAGGCTTTGTATCATGCGGTTCTAGCTGAACATCATGAGCTAAGACTTGGATAATTCTGCTAATCAAGCATGGGTTAGAATGTGGCAGTGTTTTATGAAATGCATCGCGTTCAACCGTAATTAATATCTCTAGCAAAATTTATCAAACGGGCTTGCTTTATTGTCCTCAAATCTGATTGTAAAATACTTTTTGTCTGTCTTTTACCTCTTTTATTACTGTTATTTTAGTTTATCTATATACAATTTTTACATTTCCCATTGTGATTGTTCGATTATGATCTCTTCAAGGTTATGGCAATTAGTGAATCATCAAGGTTACATGCATCCTTAAAGAACGAAAGTGTACCTGTTAAAAGACTAATCGTTAATCAGGTCTTACCTCCTACAACGGGCTGCAAGTTTTGTTCGATGAAAGTAAAGGTAATCAGAAATTATTCGTCCATCTATTATTGATCGATCATATTTTGTTAAGAGTTTTGTTTTGATTGTTGTATTAAAATATGAAAAAATTCTTAGGTTTCATTAGTTATTACCTAAGCAATAAATTATAGGATTGCAGATTTCGGGAAGACAGAGTATATGATACATGAAAAATGAAAACATGAAATATCCAATTTTGCCCTTGAAATTGTAGGATTGTATCAACCTAGTCACTCGTATTATCAATATTTCAAAATGATCCTTAGAATTGCAAAATGTTAATCCTGTTCGTCCTTTTATTCAGATCTGTTGTCGAACACACTCCTAAAATAATTCACTTATTTTCAAATGCATCTTTCACTCTGCCAACTTAATGCCATTATAAGTCCTGCAAATACCAATGGGGGTACAAACCTGATTAACATTTTGCAATTTCAGCGATCATTTTGAAATATTGATACAATACAGGACTAAGTTGATACAATACTACAATTTTAGGGAACATGTCTCAGCAATTTGAATCCTAGTGCTTGCTATAAGAACCTTACAAAAAGCTGGTTCCAGTGATAATGATAAGTTGATTTTCACAGTTCAGTTTGCAAGTCGTAGTAGCCTCAATATGTTGTACCTTGTATTTAACACTTCAAAAGCTGCTTAAATTTATTATTCTTCTCAAGTAAATATAGCAGTATTCTGATAATTGCTTACACAAGGAACTAAATAGGGTATTATATAAACAAACTTTGCTGGTTGATTAAAATGCAGGATCAAATGCGCGCAATTGAAACTATCCACAATGATTCAGAACTTGGTGGATTGAGATTATGCCAGGCACCCTTGGTGGATATGGAAATAAGGGGTGTTCCAGCTCTCACATTCATGGGAGATAAGCTTTGGAGATAAAACTTACATCGTAGATAATTCACGAAATCAGGAATGTGGATCACATTATAGAGACGCTGTTAATTTTTTTTAGGAAGTTTAGCGACTACTCTAGCATTCTTTCAAGCAGTGAAATGGGGTACTAACAGTTTGTTAAATCATCTGTTTTAAGTTTTAGATGTTAGTCTCTCTTTTCTTGTTTAATGAATGGTACTATCTGATAAGGCAACAAATGTATGTTACAACTAGCAATTCATGCATACCTTTATTGAAAGAATAGAATAATTTATAGATACATTGATAGTGTGATATCATACATTTGGCTGCTGTCACCGCCAAACCAATTGGTGTAGGAATGAATGGTATTGTTAAACTAAAAAACTGTTGAACTATACTGTGTTATGCCGAGCTAGCTGTTGAAGCATATAAGAAACTAATAATTGCATTGAAAACAACAATTAGTGAGAATGGTATCATCTAAGGAAGTCTAACGCTACTTTATCCACATCTAACAATATTTTGTCGAACTCGCTCTGATAATCTTCTATTTCTATACCTGGATACGACACACGTCACATTGCTTTACTAGTTGGTGAGCACAGTTCATGAGTTGTAGCACCAGCCAGAGTCTTGGACATGTATAGTCTTTAATTTGTCCAAATAAAAAACCAGAGGGATTGAATGGTGAAACTATTTCTTCTGGAAGGTTATAATACAAAAAAATGCAAGTATTCGACTGATTATTCCCGTGACAACAAGGAGTACTAAACATTGGTACCAATGTTTGAGATCATAGCCGTATGAGTAGAGTGCACCACATCGGCTTATTAACCAAACTCCGGAATATCTACATGGCAACAAAAAAGTCATAAATTAGTCAGCACAAATAAGTCTAGACATAGATCAAATGGGAAGCACAAATACGAACACTGACTCATCGACATTGATAAATTAGAAGTGATTGTATATAATCACGACTGTCAGTGGTAGACATCGAAACGTGTTTGACACTGATACATGTCTCAAGTCTGAAGTATCAGTGCTACATATTAAATCAGCATATGAGCGAGCATAGATCAGAATCCAAACCTTTTAGCATTTGATATAACAAATGCTTCAAGAGACCACTTGGTGTAGCACAAGTCAGATAGAAATTTCACATATTTGCTATCCTCTTCATTATCATAAGTTGCTAGGAGAGTCAAAACTACTGGTAGTAACACTGACCACTGCATATCATAACACAAGAAATAGCTGGTAACTAAGAGTGAGGAAGGCCTAACCACATCAAATAACTATGGTTGAAATGCTTACCAGCTGGGCTGGACCTGGTTGAAGAAAGATTGCCAACACATAAGCTATGCCAGTGACACAATATACCAAACATAGAAGAACAATGTAGTTATCTGTGAAAGATGATCTTGGATTGTTGAAGAAATAGAACATGGAGAGGTAAACCAGAGGTTTGATAATTGTACTGAAATGGTCAACCGTATCCTTTGAGAGAAAGTAAGCGAGGCTACTCATCCCCGAAGCACTTTCTCTCCAATAATGCAACTTATCCAATGAGAATGATCTCAGAGCTGCAATCTTGGAAAGGAGTGCTGGAAATAAAGACATTATTAGGTCACAATGAAGTGTTGAGGGTATGTTTGATTTGAGAAAACAGGTTGAAAATAAGGCGACAATTTTGTAACCAGAAGTTAAAACAGAAAACAAAGAACAAAACATATTTTGATACTAACTAGGTCCTAACAAATTCAGATGAAACTTACATACTGCTATTACGGTGTATGTATAACCAGTTGCTCCAAACGATTCATCGCTCACTTTGGCAAGTGTTCCTAAGCAAACACCGGCTAGCAGCAAAATCAGAAAATCTACAGCTTGTGTTCTAGCTTCTCGCAACCGCTGCTTACCAACTCTGCATGAAACCAATTAAGATCAAATCAAAAATCAATTTTTGATGACAATTAGCTGAAATATCCTGACTCTTGTGACTTGCCTTCCAAGAAAGTATCTATATTGTGTGAAAGATCCAGGTGTATTTCTATTGGACAAATCGTTTGAATTTAAAAAGTTGAGTTGAAGGTTGTCTCTCTTCATCTCAACGTTGCATTTCACATCCTGCCAAAGTTCTCCAGCAAAAGAGGGTGCGGCAGTAAGCTTTGCATTAGGGTTAGGTGCTCCTTGTGTTGGAATACTACCAGTTGGGGCAGACATTCCTTCGATTAGGTGCAACATATCCATAGGCACAGAATATCCATTATGAAGCATCCATCTAACTGGTAGTTGTTTATGGGTCACTCCTGAACTTGCACTTGGTTTTATTATTCCTTCTAAAATGTCAATGTAGTAATCTGGAGGGTTGACACGGTCAGGTACAACAATTCCTATGCCAGAGAAGTATTCTTCTACTTTGTTCACAGGTCCATGATACACTGTAAGACCTCCTTTAGCTAGCAGTATAAAATCATCAAACATCCTGAACAATGTGTAACTGGACATCACATGAAAAAAGTAAACAAAAAGCTTATATTAATTTTGTGTGCATGGCACCATTGTATAACTCAAGATTCAATTTGATATCTATGACAAAACCTTTTTCATATTTCAAATATGAGGCGCGTTACTAATTTAACTGTGTTCCACACTCTATTATTGGTTGAAATTCATAGTGAGATTAGTACGGATTTTAATTAATAATAGAGATTATCGTTGAAAGAGGTTTAGTGAGTGTGTTGATATAGCAATTATCATTCTTGATGTCTACGGAGTACTTGTTAACATTTGCTATTGAAAGTTACCTCGGTTGGTGAAGGACCATGCATATGTTTACTCCTTCAAGAGCCTCGCGTCTAAGTGCTCTAAGAAGTAACTGAGAAGACGAGCTGTCCAAACCGGATGTAGGTTCATCCAAAATTAGAAGGGAAGGTTCCATAACCATTTCTAGTCCGACGTTTACTCTCTTCCTTTGACCTCCAGAGATTCCTCGTTTCTCCACTGTCCCAACCAAAGAATCCCTTATTGCCTGCAGACCCAAGGATTCAATGACTCTTTCAACCACCAACACTTTCTCTTCTTGCGGTAGATCGGCCGAGAGTCTACATTGACATAAATGTGGTAAAAGGTGAGAGGATAAACATTGGTGGTAACAAAGAACAGATATTCTCTTAAGTCTCAACTTGGTAGGCACATGAATAAGCAGGCTAGGCTAAACAAATACCACTTTAAGTACGTGTTAAGTGTTATCAAATAGACACTACTGCATAGCGAAATTTGAACAAATCACTATGGTTTAGCGATATGCTATTTAAAAATTGCTAATTTCGGCGATTTGGGATTAACAACACTGTACTTGTTAACATGTAGAATGAGACGAGAATAAGTGATGGATTTCAATGTGGCATACCTGCATCTGGCACTAAACCATAGATTCTCCTCCACTGTCAAATTGCCATGGACAATATCATCTTGTGGAACAAAGCCAATGATCCTCTTGAACGATCGAATAGATGATTCCTGACCATTTACAAGAACTTGACCAGTTGTGTGGCAACCAGCTGCTTTTCCAGTTAAAGCAGAAAGAAATGTTGTCTTACCAGCCCCAGATGGTCCCATGACTGCAGAAACTCGACCGGGATGTAACTTACCGGTCACACATCTTAATAGATGTTTGTTTTTCCCTTTCAAAGTGAGTGTCAAGTCTTTAAAAGCAACCTCAATTGTAGGCCTTTTCCTTATATCAATGTCACTAGCCATTGAAATCACTCCAGAGAAGGTTAGGTTCTTATTTTGTTCCTGCATCGCCTTTTCTTTTTCAATCTGACCATATGCATACTTGAAAATTTGACTCTGAGTATGCAATGCCTTACCCCTTGGTGCTTGCTTTTTGACATTTTTGTCTCCTATTTGCACATTGAACCCTTCTTGACTATCAGGATCTTGCTCAATATCATTTATTATTTTTGAGAGGTTGTTTTTATCCTTTTTCTTTGCTTTTGATGCACCAGGTCCCATAGGTGGTAACACACCTTTGAAATCTGGCATCTTCGATGTTTTTTTCCGAGAAAATGTACGCGATAATTGTGATTGTAGTCCTGATGCGTGCTTTTTAGCCATATCTTTTGCAGTTTGCCATTTTTCGCGCGCTTGTGTTTCTCTTACACTTGCAGCAGCCCTTTCTCTTGATTTTGCTTGTCTTCTTTCTCGGGTCGCAAGAACTTGATCAGAACAGTTGTATATGATAATCAGCATAAAACACAAGCCGGCCTACATCAAAAATTGAATAGTCAGTTCTTTATGTGAATGACATCAAGTATCATTGAATAAGATCTAAAACAAAAGATTGATTGTTTCATGTATATATGTAATAGATATGGAACTTATGTGAGCATTAATTACTATATAGAATAATTTAAAGATTACTCACAAAAACCAGGAGACCATATGCAGTAATGTTTTGATTTGCTGACTTAGGCTCACAACTTGCTAGCTTAAAACATCCTGAACAAGACAAAAATCAAGAAAATAGAAAGGGTCAATGGAAATATTATCTTACAATACATAAACTAAGCAGCCTTCACATCCATTGTAAAAGGATATCACTAATAGATACTTCAAGTATTAGAAAAGGGTTTCTTTTTTTGTTTTTTGGTTTCAAAAAGGGTTTCAAGAGTAGACATATACATGTTTGCCAATTTTGAAGTCTTCACATGAGATTACTTTTTGTTTACACATTTTAATTACAGACACGACACTGACACATGTCGGACACTAGATAGTCTTCAATCTAAATGTTGACAAAATAAAATAAATCTGTAACAGATTTAGATACACTTACTCTCTTGAGCTGTAGAACCTGTTCTGCAGTAAGACCTGCAATTCATATATAAATAAAAGTATCTCAAAAGAACAATATATGAAAGGGGACTATTACATATATTAGATCAAACAATAAGCAAATGGGAAAGTATTGTAAAAAAAGTGTAGTGAAATAATATATAGGCCATAGTTTTAAATTTTGGTCTGCAACCGTAATTGTGGCTGTGATATAACAGATTTTGAGGTTCCGCAGCGGCATCACAAGGGCAATTTCAATCGAATTGTCAGTATTTTTTTTCTTCACAATTTAAAACTTGATATAGATGGTGAGAAACCAATTTGGGTGGTTAATACTGGTTTGAGTTAAGGGATTAAAAGGGTTGAGGAGTTAAAGGTTCAAGGTTCGAAATCTAGTAAGGTGAAAAATGCTAACATAACAATTGCTAACATAATTAATGTTGGAAGTAGAAGTTGAGGGAAAAATATGAATACCCTCTACTGCATGGATTTTTTATGGTTGTAGATGGACAGTATGATCCTGCTGAACAGAATACCTCACCACTACTTGTAATGTCAGCCCAAATATCTGCTCCTCCACAACTATGGTTATCTTTTCCAGGAGGTAACTGATAACGATATCTGCAGATTGACTCTGCTGATAAATATTAAAGTATGCCAAAAATAAGAATGCACAACCAATAGAACTAAAAGAGAAGTACTTACGGTTGACATATTCCACTAGTTTTATTGAGTTCCCCACGCGGACAATAAGCGCCCAAAGGACAAGCTTCAATAAAGACAACAAAAAAAATATAGTTAGAACATATTGAGAACTTAGTAAGTTTAATAACTATTGATGAGATGTAGTTTTTGTTTGTTTGGAGTTAGAAAATCCGGTTCTAAAGTAATAAAATAAACGCATAAGAATGCAACGATTGTTCACGGAGTTCAGCCGTTTATGTCTACGTTTTGACAGCAGAATGGCTGTTGTACTTTTTTTATTATGCAATGAATTAGGGTTACAAAGTACTACATTACGCTGGCGCGTTTGCTCACTCATAAGCAAATATGAGTCATACTTAACAAGTAGTATGGTGGAGTGAAAGAGCACAATCAAGAATGAACACAAATACATAAGCAAAATGAAATCAATATATATATATATATATATATATATAGTTCTGTAAGGACTTGGATTCTTTGCGGCTGACTTTATGGTGCAGTCGCTGCAGACCACTAGATTAAGAGAGAAAGCGACTGCATCATAAAGCCGACTAGAGAGGATTCATTTTGAGCATTGTGATCGATGGTTGTCATATTGTATTGAATAAGCTTATATGCTTACGTATCATGCAAGTGATGCCGCGAGGACAAAAGAACCCTTCACAACAAGGTTGGCAATCAGCCGATCTAACAGGTATTTCCTTCTTCTTACTCTCAAGATCAACCCTCTGATTAGCTTTGCATCCCCAACCAGGTTCACATCCATTAACCCAAGAACTCAAATTACAGTTTATGTTCGGCTTCAAGAAGTTTGCTTTGGTTTTTCCAGACCCTGCAGACTTGTCCCCTGAAACAAAACTTCTGGTATAGGCTTCTATTTCTCCTGCTGTGCACATCCTCTGTGTAATATCTCCTGAAAATAGTTTCACCATAAACAATCACATAATGATACTGTCAAAAAGTTGATAACAGATAGTGTACGAAAAATTTCACTACAAAAACCACAATTAGTCCCTACACACTTGCCAGGTTAAAAGTATTCTTCTTTTTCTATCCAATATCTAGTGTATCTTAAAGCTTTAAACCTATAACTTTCTTAATTCTTCGGCTTGGGGTAGAACAGCAGAGTAGCATAGCAAAAATGCTTTCCTCGTCATTAATATGTTTGCTCTTGGTAATGGTGGCCACTCGAGAGAATTGATGACTGCATCGAAGATGCACTTCCTATTGCTATTGCTAGTACTAGTACATATGAATTTTTTTAATTGCGTGGTTGTAGCTGGCCAAACATATCTTTGATATCACCAGAATGAAACTTGAGAGTACCAGGTCGACCCTATTCTTCGTCTTGTGCATGTGATCATTCTCAATAGTGATATGGGCATATTGATATCAAGGTTTTAAATTATGTACATGTTGTAGAAAATTGCGTTGTCTAGATAATTGATATTAAGGAGGATTACGGCCAAATATATGCAGACACAATTGTGGCCGTGGTGCAAGTGGTGGAGACATAAGAAAATGATCACGACATCGTGGTCACAATCGCAGTTGTATACCATATTTTAAAAACTTCAAATGCAAGAAAAAGGGTTCTCCAAATGGATTGATTTTAAGTACCTTTGATTTCTTGAGCACACATGGTCAAAAATGAAAGATCTTTGGTGAAATTGAAGGCACCATCCCAATCAGCATCCCTATAAGGAAACCAAAAAACACATATTTGAATCATCAATATATAAGAATTAAGAGAGACAAAGGTACCTTAAACATTGTACAAAAGGACTCACACATCAACTATGCAATAACCCAACTCTTTCTTGATTGCACCCTTGAAAACAGATGTATAACCTGACATGCTATTATACATTTCCTGGGCAAATATCTCAAAACCAGCACCTGAACCACCAACATCATCACCATTGCTTTTTTGACAAGAAACTAGTCGTGGCCCCACAAATACAACAAATATTATAACAACAAAACCATGTTTCCTTATTCTATCTCTTTTGTTCATTTTGGCATCAGAAATATTTGTTTTTTTTGGTTTATTTATTTACAATTTGGAAGATTTATTATTAACATGATAAAAGGTGAAATTCAAAGACAGAAACATAGAGATTCATGAAGAACATGGATTGAGAAACATGGAGAGAGACGACAGGGAAAGAGAGAGAAAGAACAAGAGCTGGAATTTCGGTTTTTCCTATGAAGAAATGGCGGCAAGGAGGAAGAGATGGCGATGTATGAGGGAGCAACATTTGCTTGTATCAAATCAAACAAATATACATCAATGAATTATACCAAAAAAACATATGAATTACATTCATGGTATAATTAAAGATAAGACAAGTGTCACCTTTTTCTCAAAATGACACACTAGCATAACTTCGTACCATACTAGTCAATTTTTTCTTATTATGATTGATTATTAAATTTTGTCATATATTCAACCCCATGTGATTAAAAAGATATTGGTTGTTTATTCTTAAATTTTCCTTCTCTTAGACCAAACTAAGTGAGTTCTAAATTGTCAAAATGGGTCTTCATACATTGTAATCCTAATAACCAAATGTAGATTTGATCTTTTTGTCTCTTTTTCTTTTTTTATTGGATTAGATTTATGTCTCCCTTTTTTTCCCACAAAAATAAATGAATTTTTAGTTTAATTTGTTCTTATAAACAAAAATAAGGAAATTTTGTGGGTAACTTGAAATTTTGTAGGGTATTGGTATCTTGTTGGTAAATTTAAATTTACTTCAAAATAATTAAATATAAAAAATAATGTTACATTAAACGATCAAATGATGAATACTTATCCAACAAAACATCGGATACCAAATTATTTACAAAAAATTAATTAATCTAACAATTGGTCCTTAAATCAAATTTTATCCAATTCTTTTTCAACTTATGTTATGACTCCAAATAAAAAATATACACAGGTACGGATGCACAGGAGTATCCATGGGCTAGAGCCCCCCTCCCCATCATGCGCATGCAAACACACACACACAAACGCGCGCACACACACATGAAAGGAAAGACATGGTGCCAATACTCTCAGAACTCTGCTTATAGCGAAGGGGGGCGCTGCTTTTTATGCGACACTACTTTGACGAAGAGTGAACCCAGACTCTTTTTATTGAGAGTTCCCTCGGGTTTCTGCTTAATTACTGGCGTCCACCTTTTTAATCCTGATCTCTCTTTCCGGGATTGCCTATCGATGACCAACAAACGAGATCCGGAGGAGAAACCAAGGCCTTCCCACAAAAGGAGTGGAGGGCAAGCAAACAAAACTACCTTAATGAGCTACTAGTAAAAGGAATGAATCACGGGTACCTTCCACAAATGAAGGATGAGCAGAAGGAGCTGCAAGCCCTTTTTCTTTATTCTTTCGATGACCTCAAATGATCAATACTGCAAAAGAAAAGGACCAAAGTCCCCTATTTAGTGGCAGTCAGGCGGAGCTCGTCGGGACTAAGGGCACAAACTTCGAGCAATCCTTTGTTAGTGGGGGAGAACAGAGGTTTCATTATCGAGTAGCTAATCTGGCTTGTAGTTTTAGGGGGATACCCTGCTAGTGGGGGTCTCTTACCCATAGACTTAACCCTCACAAAAGCGGAAAGGAGGAATTCTCAAGGTGTAAGTGTGAACCCTTGCCTTTTTTCTGGTAGCGATATATATATATATATATATATATATATATATATATATATATATATATATATATAAAATACAATAAATTTTA
>Ga0315913_1006923_pt1 | contig 13681 bp, 8 predicted proteins | sample MpolsnodulesMG_FD_207736 | JGI IMG/M metagenome (GOLD analysis project Ga0315913, IMG submission 207736) | Medicago polymorpha root nodule microbial communities from Los Angeles, California, United States - small nodules | ecosystem: Host-associated > Plants > Roots > Nodule | place: USA... | reverse complement strand
ATACGATTCTACGTCTCACAACACCTCGACCATGCTTCAACTTTACTACAGTTCATTTTTGCTCTATTTCTTTCATTTTTTTGTTGCCATTTTTCCTATGTTTCCTGCTTTTTTGCCGTTTTTCCTCTATTTTTCTCTATTTTGTTGTTTGGTTCCTCTGTTTCCCCCCTATTTTCTCTATCTATTTCTCTCAACTCTACAAACAACCTACTGGTCCTACTTAGGAATCATGTTATGTTCCTCGTGTTTACATTCTTTCATCGATCGGCTGATCCTACGTAGGATCTCGATCCTGACTACATTGATCATAACTGTTGAGATGATCCCTTACATGCATCCATTTTGACATCTCCAAGATATACAAAAGTTGCTTGTAATACTCAACAAGATCAAAATATAACAAAATTTAGGAAAGTGTGCAGGATCAGTTATCAGACATCTCAGCATATAACATGTAGGAAACCACTAAACTTTTTATTGATCTCATTACGTGCTTTTTAAGGCTTTGGGCTGATATTAGTGTATCAAACAAGCACTAAAAGCCAATTTGAATTAAAGTAGGAACATGCATTCCTACCCGGAGTAAATAACAACTCAGTTTGCTAAATCACTCTCATACAAGAATTCTGCTCTTTAACAATTTTTTTGTCAGCTTCAATTTGTGTGACAGGCTAATATTTGGATAAACCCATAGGGTGTTCATACACCAACTATTTTAGGTTGTCTATATAAAATAGTGATTGTATGGGCAAACCAAAAAAACAAAAAATCATATTTAGTGATTGTATGTTCCATATAAAATCCAAGATTTCCAGATGCATCAGGAAATGATGATACGAGACCACTAACAGAGCCATACCCCTGCTGGTTATGTTAGTTCGTTAGCTAGTAACAAAATCATAAATAGCTAACTGTACCAAACAGAGAACAAAAAGGAGCACTTATAAGGATAGTAATCAATAATCAATTTCCTTCTTGTTAAGTAATCAATTTAATCCATTTGATTATATCCAACTCCAAGCCCCAAATCCACTGCTAAAATATTTCCTTTTAACTATTTGGGTCAAACCCCCATATACTTCATACCACAAGGATAGTAAACAAAAATAAATTACAGTAATAAATCAGATTGATGGATTGGATTATGAATCAACAAGTTTTCATTCTCTGTACTGATTCAACAAGTTTTCATTCTCTGTACTTTGAAGGAAAACACTCAACAAAGATCTACCTGCTAATTTGATCATGTTAGCATTGACGGTAAACCTCAAAACAGCTCACCTGCAAATCCAGAACTAAAAAGGAAAGAGGGGCAAATGAGTGCACTGCTACAGAAAAGCAAACAGCAATGTCACTCTTGACACATCCAAAACCTAGCAGGAAAACAATTTTAAAAATGTAACATTTTTTCCATTCTCGTTTTGGCACCAGGTAGTTTAAGACACTTTTATGTGCATGCAAAATGAGCAATGCCATATTAATCCAATTTAACCAAGAAAACATTGGAAGTTTACTGATTACCAACTGCAGCCATAAATTACACTTCTTGGGATCATCATTAGGTAGCCCAATATACCAGTCATGAGTACCATCCATAGCTGCGCAAAAAATCTGTCCATTTCTGCCAGGTTTTGCCATTTCCAACATTAACACAACATAGCAACCAAAAAGTCACATTCCAAATGTTCTGTTGTAGATATCTCCAGAGTTTGGCATCCGATATTTTGAATCATCAAATCCTGGGTAAAACTTGTTAAATCCAAGTCTTTCATTCCTCAAAAGTTCAGCCACACCCAAACCATTCCCACTCTGCACCTCATTCCACCCATTCCATTGGCCATTTGACAAGATTGCATTTGTAGACTGCTGCATAGACAGCTGAGGATAAGGGGCTAGGTTACTGACTTGAGACTGATCCAACCTTGAAGAAATACCATATGAATCACCAAGTTGAGAAAAAGTATTCCCAATTTCAGAAAATCTAAGGTTTTGCTGCTGTGCTAGAGATCTTTGCATTAGGAGTTGTAGTCTAGCTTCATTATCGAAATAATTCAACTGTGGCATGAAATTTGACCGCACGTCCAGTGATTGACTGTTCTGTGCACCTTGAAGTCTCCCCTTGCCAACTGCCAAAATAGCAGGATCCATAAATTCAATTTCGCCTGTGCCACCAATATTTCCAGCTGAGAGTGTCTGAGGTGAATTTCTCAAAAAGGAAGAATGATCAAGTAATGTATTACCTGTCAAAAGGATAACAACTATATCAGACCAACATAGAAAATAAATAAAAAACATGTGAAAGTCATAAAAGAAAATACAACTAACCAGATAGGGAGTCAAAAATCTGGTCTGATCTCTCATGTGAAGAAAAACCAGGAGGTGGAAGCCTGCTTGGAATTGAAAATCCTGGTGGAGCTGAAACTTGTAATCTTGAATTAGCTGTCAAACATGGCAAATTCAAGGTCATCAGATGAGCTGAGATAGCTGGAAATGAAATAACATGCAGGCCAACACATAAATTACAGGGAAGGCAAACATGCCCGAAGAAAGCAGTTTAATCATAGTTAAAATCTTCAAAATAACCAATCAAGCAACCGCTTTAGAAGTTGCAGTTGTAATGCTAATTTGACACATTAACATAAAAATTCTTCAACATACACATTGTAGAGATTTTTTACAGAAGCGCATTCAGTTTATAAACTCACTTCCAATGAAAACCTTTTACAAGCTGTTACTTGGTTCGTACAAAGCCCTATGATGGCTTTTTAATTATAGAAAGGGTTGACAACAAGCCAGTCCACAGTCTGTTAACATTCTAATTTATACAACCACTAAGGGGGTCTTTGTTTCAGGTTTAAGAATGACATTCCGGGGAATACATGGCTAGGGAATGACTATACCCATGGTTGTCATAAGGTTGAGAAAAGACTGTTCATGGGTACAGAGGTTCCCGGGAATGAAGTAACTCCCCATAACTTCCCTTATTCCCATAGATTTATTCCCATGTGAGAAGGTGGGAATGTGCATTCCGATGGAATTTTATATAAATTTGAGAGAGAAAAATTGTAACTTCCAATTTTCCTAGGAATGTCAAATTATGTGCCAAACACTTTCTTTGAAAAATACCCAGGAATCAAATTTTCATATTTACATTCCTGAGTAGGTTATTCCAGGGAAAAATTTGTGTCAGTGAAACAAATGCCCCAAAGTTTATTTTCTGGTTGACTTTTTACTGCCTGACATTCAGTTCCATACAACATTCTAGGCCTTATAGTCTAGTAGGAAATTTCCCCAGAAGTAGAGGTGCTTTTTTTTATCACAAATCACACTCAAGGCATTGCTCCATTTCATCTACCCTACTTGGATTCTGATTGGTATATCCCTTTATCTCTCCATTGCTTTGTATGATGGAACCGAAGTACCTGAAATGAGACACTTTTGGTGTGGAAGTTCATCAGTTTTCACCTCTATATTAGAATCTGTCTGTCCTTTGCTAAACTTACATTCCAAATATTATGTTTAATTCTAACCTAGGAAAATTCAAAAACCATGTTTCTCCAAATATTGTCTCTTCATTGTTCTAGCTTTTCATTTATCCCGACTTAGTTCTACTAAAACTATCATCCGCAAAAATTCCTTCCTCTAGAACCAACATAAAAAATGTAGGAAGTTGACCCTAGTTGGGACACCACATCCTTGATTGCTTGAGGGTGCAGACCCTATCTTCTGGTAGGGCATTTTTTACACACAAAACCTACTGGAATCCATCTTCCGGTAGGTGTTCCCCTGAATTTTGAGTAACATGGGGGACCCGTAGAGGAATCATCTTTGAATGAACATAAGCAATCTAAACAGTTTTCTTCTTTAAAGACTAAATATAACCTTCCATAGACTTCTCTAGATACTCGTGTTTTTTCTACATCAATGAAACCCATGTGCAGGTTATCAAATCCTCTAATAGCTCTCCATTAATCTTTGTAGCATCTATTAGGTATATGGCTGCTTACAAAAAATAATGAACATGGTAAGCATGGCCGATCTCTGGTATTAAATCAACCTGATTTTCTGTTATATGTTTCTCATCTTAATCTCTTCTCAGTCTTGATCTCTAAAAACTTCTTCGTATGACTTATAAGTTTGATTCCTCTATAAACAATTCCAATACATTCAGCAACAGGATTTCAAAATTTGCAAAATACTCTATATTTTAAAAGCAACAGATGAATAAAATGTGAGAAAAAACAAAACCAAAATATGAATAAAAATTCTGAGGTCACAGAAATTTAATAAATAGATTTTACTCAACCTCATGGCAAGCACCACACAAAATCAATTACTGAAATGGCAAAATTTCAGCATAGGAACATAGATGATCAGATTTGCCACTGGCAATAGTATAAAAATATAGCTATTGTAGCAAGTTCAAGGAATCTAGTAATACTCACCAGAAAGCTTATTGGAAGAAGCAATGGAATGAACATTGCCTATACTTTCAGCTTCCTCAAAGTTACTGGTAGGAAAGCCATTTGCTATGCCCAATTTCTCCATATAAAAATCTTTTTCTGCCAGATTCTGATTGAGTATGTGACTCTTAGGCTGTTGCTGGCTGACAGTATAAGACGGATGCATATCAAAAGATTGAATTTTAGATTCTTCCTGCCTTGCAAAAGAGAACCTTGACTGATTGTTACTTTGAACATTCCTAGAACTAGATGTTTTTAAAGGACAAGGCTGGCTATCAGTATTGTCACCCAATAACTTCACTATATTATGCGGTGATGTTAAGGAGTCATCCCAGGGATCAAAATCAAGGGACAGAATATTTGAGATTATGCTACTTTCGCCCTTATCAATTGCAGCATCACACCCAGCATCAACAGCATCACCAACTAACCTTCCAATGCTTTGCCTGTTTCTTTCATCACGAAGTAAACCATTAGAGCTGCCACTGATCAATTTCTCAGGATAGCCATTACATAACATGCTAGACGAATGTAAAATAGATTCATCCCGAACTCTATCATTGGAAGATAGAGAGCCATCATTTCCAGCAGTACAAGGTTCACCATACTGCATTAGACAAGGGCTAGAGAGTTTTGATATATTAAGGAAATTTGTTGCCTTAGGCAAATAAGAAAGACAAACTTCTGGATCCTTGAGTCTTTGATGATCAAAAGATGTTACATCATCTTCGATATCAGCTGCATCCGATACTACTTGAGATTGTGAAACCAATATCCCTCCACACTGTTCCTTTGGACTAAAAATGCCATTAACTGATGTGGAAGTTTTACCGGCTGTATTGGTTGTTATCAGGTCTTTATATTTGTCAACATCATAATGTGATCCTTCTTGAATTTGAGGAAATTTAGTCAAGACATGTTCAGTAGGCAGGCTACTAGGTTTAGTTATACGGCAGTGTTCATTTGAGGTATTTCTATCAATGTTAATTGAGGAGAACTCACTGGACAAATTCCGTATCACTTCATTGGTAGCAGACACTGCTTCCTCAGGACCGGTGCTAAAAGAATGTCCAGTAATGATAGTAGCATTTAATGTGTTTGCTATAGTACAATTGCCTCTGTCACTATCTCGTGACAATGGCCGAGAAGACAACTCGTTTTTTAAATTGACAGGCACAGGAGAAACATCACAAGCTGAAGTTTTTTCACTTGCACTAGCCAGACTGTCCATGCTAATATACTGTTTAACAGATTTCGGCATTTCACTTTTCACCCTTGGTATTGTATTACGACTCTCATCATTCAATAGTGGCCTCCTTGAACCATCACATTGTGCTGCAGTAGCCTGAATCGTCCCCGTAACAGCAGTAGAAAAGGCAAGTGTGCTGCTGACTGTATCAGGTTTAGGCTTGGACAGGACAGAGGGATGCATGCTGTTGACTGTATCAGGTTTTGGCTTGGACAGCACAGAGGGATGTGATAAACCTCCAACAGGGGGCTGACAACTTGTAGCCTGTGTGCCCCTAACACACATAAACATTGGAACCATAACTTTGTCAGATAAGTTCAACATTGAAGGGCAAATACAAAATTATCATGATACATACCAAGCAGCACTGGTGGGAAGAGATACATGTCTCCCATTAATTCCATTTGGAGGTGAACTTCTTACTGCGCAGACAGAGTTCTGATCCATCATTAAAATGAAACACGTCAGTTTCTTTGTATTCAGCAGACAAAAGCAACAATACATTTCGCTAGCAGCATAACAATTATAATCAAAATTCAAATAAGAGCTCAATCAAGACAAGACCAACGCTAAAGCCGAAAATAGAGGGACTATATAGGGACGTGAAAAAGGGGCTTACAGTTGGTGCAGTTTTAACAATGGCCTTTTCTGTAGAATTATTGGTCCAATCATCTAGTGGAGGAGGTAATACATTCCCTGACCGCCGTTGCATACTGTTTGTGACACCGGTGATCTGTTGAACTCGACTTCTTCAAAATAACAAGGAAATTAGTGCATATTTATTTGGCACTACTTCAGTTCAAGCAATTAAAATGTGCAAATGGGAAAAACATAATCTGAAGCCTAAATCAGAACATGTTTTCATCACAATGCAAGTAAAGCAATCTTCTTCATCTTATATAGTTAAACAGATCATGTCAACTGATACCAAATACCTATTTGCAAGAAGAATTTATATAATTAAATCATAATAAGTCATGTACCAAAATTATAAGAACATTGCCTAGTGTAAGCGGAAATAAATAAGAGCATTACCTGGTGTAAGCGGAAATTATTTCATCTTTTGTAAAGCTATCTTCTTGAGAGCCAACCTCGTGCAAATATAGACAATCAGGGTTGATGCAAGGCTGGTCACAAAGATTACTACTCAGTTAAAAGTGTAATCAATTAAGGCACAATTTAAAAATCTTGAAAGACCTACTAATTTTCATACCGCATTTCGAAGCCATGCATGACAATATTTTGTCGTTCCAAAACATGCCCTGAAACATACAACCCAAAAACAAATAAAAAAAATTAATAAGCAAGACCAATGACATGGTAAGACGTGTCGATAAAAGCAGATATTTGTACCTTAAAGGTCTGCCCTCCAAAACAAATCCGTGTACATTTTGAATACACCGAATTGATTCCTCTTCGCTTGAATAAGTAATATATCTGAGACAAAACCTTTGATTAGAGACTGAAGCATTGATATTAATATTAAATAAATTACACAATGGTAGTCAAGCAAGCTACTATAGCACTGCAGCAAGGAGTCAGATCAAGAAAGGGGAAGATCCCTCCACCTTAGCAGTTTCTTTGATCTCGTGCTATACTGCTATGTAAAGAAATGACATTTTTCCTTCTCTTTTAACCAAGTTACAAAAATGTGTTTGAAGTATATTTGCTGGTCATAAGCTCTGTTCCTTCCCGGAACGAAACTATATATAGACTCCTAACTATCTAATTTACCACAATGGCAACAAAAGGAAACAGTAAAAGAAGTCTGTCTACAGTAGCAAACCTATATAGCCAACTAACAGAAAACAATAATGACTATAAAATGAAACAGATATGCCACAAACATGAAGAATGTGCTTACACACTGCAAGTTTCATTAGGAAACTGTTGAATGACACCAGCTGCCGTGCGTGACATTGACACTTTTAAGACCTTCCCATACTGACCAAAATACTCTCGCTTCTGGAGAAGCTGCAAAAATGCTGATGTGATTAAAGACTCTTTAAGGACAACAGACCGAAAACTCCAAGGAGAAAACGAGGTAAAACTGAAATAATTAAAGAGTGGAAGAGGTAAAAAGTTTACATCTTCATCTGCCAGATCCAGAGGCAATCCAACTATGTAAACAAGGTTTCGCTGAATCACTCGAACACTACTGAGCTGCTTCCGTCCATCAGAAGATTTAGACTTGGCTTTCTGATTCTTCACCTTTTTCTCCAAATTCATTTCATTCAGCAGTCTACAACATATATAGATATTGACACACATTAAGAGAAATACAATATGAATAAGTCTACTTTGGCCCTTGTATAAATAACTTCAGAATAAAAAGATCAACAACTTGTATTTTCTTTCATAAAACTTCAAACATAAAAGCTTTAGCAATTTTAAACATTTCCAGGACTACATAAATATACTGTTAACAAAATGACCTTTCACATTTTGCCGCTGTCCCAACAATTTTTTCCTTGTCATAAGGAGAACGACATGCAGGGCATCGCCCATCCGTATCATCCTTCTCAGCCATGTCCATTATGTGGTGCCAACACCATACACAGATCTGCAATCAAGTAGACATTGAAACTAACGTTCATCATATTGAACCTCTATTAAATTTCACTTAATCAGGAGAAAAAACATAAACAACAGCGCCTACATGACTACATCTCAAGCACAACTAAATGTCCAAAAGATGAAGTAACACTTCACTTTAACCACCATTTCTATTTTTTAAGGTAATGTAATAGACCAAAGAACAAGAGACATTGAATATTAACCATATAAAAAGACTCGGTTTCCTTATACAACAAATTATACAAAAACCACTAAATAATTAGCTACTCCACATATAACCTATGAAGCACCGACACGACAATGACATTGACATATCAACACCAATTTGAGAAAATTGCATAATTCAACGTAATTACATATGTCACCGTACACGCCTTCGATCAGAAGTGTCGGTGCTTCAGAGCATATAACAAGTGACAATGAATAATAACCATATAAAAAAACACAGTTTTCTTCTATAACGAATTATACAAAAACATCCAAATAATTGCATTGACAGAATCAAACCTCATAACCACATCTGCAAGGTTTCAACTGCTGATCCGTCAAATCCATCTCTTCGGCACAGAGAGGACAAGTCCTTTCTCCTTCATCACTCATGATTTCCCTCAACAAAAACTGAGCACAACACAAAACACACATTTCAATAATAAATATTTACTCTAACCAATCATAAACAACATGCATCACAGTCTTAACCCTAAATCGTCTAATAGACGAAAAATCACAAATACAGTTATTAACTCTATAAACTACTTTGCCCCAAAAATCAACCAGTAGATGAAGCAAGCTCATAATAAAGTTCAAAATCACTTTAAATTATATAGCATTCACTTCAATGATACTGATTCTGTTACCAATATCAGATTAATAAGTAACACATTATGGAAAAATAGGTCAATTTCGATTTAACAAAAAATTCAAAAATAAATTAAAATACGACGAAGCTAACAACTAAAATGCAATCAGAACCAAAAAAAAATTGAAAATATTAAATCAAATCAAAAAAATTATCAATCAAAGAAAAAAATCAAAACCGATTCCGCAACAATAACAGAACAGAAATCTCAATTGATTAAAACGAAAAGCAGAAAAATAATCGATTATGTGAATAGCATGCATATATTTGGAATCAAATTAGGGATCGAAGAGAAATTAGGGTTAGAGATTAAGAGTTGAAGACTAACAGTGGTGAGATCGAGAAGAAGATGAAGCTGTGAGGAGGAGATTGTTTGAGAGAGAAAGCGCACGATAACACGAATGTTAGAGAGAGAAAGAGAGAGCGATATGTTTAGAGAGAGAAAGCGCACCACAGGGTGTCTTTTTAAAAGAGAGAGAGAAGAAGGTGCTGTTTGGATTATGATATGAATTATTATGATGGTGTTTTCGGGTTTTGGATCCTTTTTTTCTCCCTCGCTTTTTTATGTAGTTAAGGGGGTTTGGTAAAAAGGCTTCGATGTTTGGTTAATTACGGAGATGCCATTTGTTATGGATTCGTTTTGTTTTGTTGAATGACTTAACTGGCTCTGGCTGGTGTTTGGGTTCTCTACATTACACGTAGGCATTGTTGTGATGTATGTGGTGGTTTAGATGTTTGACAGGTGGATTTGTTATTCGATCCTACGAACGCGATTTTGTTTGCTTGTCTGTACTAAACGAATTTGAATTAATTATTCCTTTATCATGAAAAATAAAAAAGTCAAATGTATTTTATATAGAATTTGAACCAAATAAGTTTGACCTTTGCAATTTTTTCTAATTTTTTTATACTTTATGTTATATGAAGTATTATTTTTTATTTTTTTTGTGTGCATATTTTTTTATCATTTTTTTAATTATATTGTATTATTTAAATATTGGTGAAAATATTTTACTCGCTCCGCCCCATATGAGATGATCTGGTTGGTTCGGACACACAATGCATATTTTTTATCTTTAATAACTTTAATTATCTATTTGACAAAATTATGAAAATTTAATTTTTTGAAAAACATTAATCGAGACGAATCCAACAGCATCTTATATGATATTATTTATTTATTTTTATATATTAGGAAAAAAATATGGTCAAAGTGTATCAGATCAAAAGAATAAATTGTCAAACAGATCATCTAATAAGGGACGGAGGGAGTATGAACGGTCAAAAAAGTGTTGTGTTCTCGATGCAACAATGTTACTTTCTAGCACAAACACCCAATTATATGTAGAAACAATCACGTAGATATTTATAAAAAAATAATTAGATTAAATTATAAATCGCATACATGCAAATTTAATACTTGTTTATTTTAATATTGTTATGTTAACAGAATTGAAAATTTGTCTACACTTTTTAGTGAGATTTAACATCAAACGAGAAAAAAACATTTACAAGTCTTTGATGGTCTTTGATATGATTAATTAAGAATGACATCTATATTATTACTAGCATGGACACCCGTGCCAAGCACGGGCTAGAATTCCGTCAAACTTAAGGGAGATAATATTGCGATGTAGCAAAAGTCTGTTAAAGTTCAACATTAGATGAAAGAGTGCAGGTAGAACATCAAAAGAGTGAAAAACTCATACTTAAGCCTTAAAGTTTTTGATGAAATTGTAGTTTTTGATCCACATTATTGTTGGCTCCTCCAGAAAGTCCAACAGTGGTATGATATCCCGGTTCAACGTTGTAGGGGAGCGGGAGTGTTCTAGGTGGTGGATCACGAACACGGAGAGTCTGACACTTAATGGAGAGATGTTAATGTATTAAGTGTAAGTTAAAATTTTACATTGTATGTAAGAGTAGATGTGAACAACATATAAATAATATGATCCATGTCGTAATGCCTTGAGACTTTGGATGAAGGTTTGATGTTAATCTCACTCGTGTGATTGCTCTTAGCCTAATGTGATCATACAACTCAATTTAGACTCACAGAAGTTCCAACATTGTGATAACTTATTTGTTAGTTTTTGAATGTCGTTTTGTTTAATTAGTCATCTTAAATTTTAGTTTTCAAATGTCAAAAAATTATTCAACCTCTATTATATTTGATTCATTCACTTTTGATCTTTGGTAAGATCTGACAATAGTAAAATGTAGATGTGTTCTGCTGAGATAAAAAAATACATACATGTTTATTAGACATTTTAAATTGCCGTGACATTTTTTTTGATGAGTCTAATATTTTGGTAAAATAATTACAATTAAATCTTATCTCCTTCAATAAATATATAAAATTATTAGTAACTCGTTATACACTTTATACTCTTCGAGAAAAACAATCACTCCTTACTTGTTTCTCTCACTACAACATTTTTGAATTTGGACCACACATCAAAAAGAGTAGCCATAACTGAATAATCTGTGGCGTAAGCCTTTGACCACGGCTCAGCCACTGTTTTTGAAGTGTGGGATATGCGTCCGTGGCCTATTCTCTGAGGGCACGGTTTTTTTACTTTGCCCACGAAAATATGAAATCCGTGGTTTCAGATACACAAATAGGGCAGGGTTATCTGGTTAAGTAGAAACCATGGCTTTTTTTGGATTTGGTATAGACCACGCTTCTGTAACTATAGTTATTGTCATTTAAATATTTCCTAAATATCAAACCACGGTTATATTTCCTTTAATGATATATATTGCATTGCCTAAACTTTTGAAAACACGCGTTGTCGATACATTTAAACCACAACGTTGTATGTTTAATTTTGTTCCATATTTTTGTATATTGCATAAAACAAATAAACATAGTTAATAATCTTTAAAATAAGGGAACATAAAATAACAAAATAGAGCCTTAAAATATATCTTTAATAAAGGAAAGACAAAGTCGTCTTTATCAAAATCATGAAACATCCACAAAAGACCTATTCATGGTTCACCAATAATAATAACCAATTGTCTTTTGTCTTCCAAAAGAAAAGAAAAAAGAAAAAACTACCAAGTTTTTCATTCCAAAAAACAAAATATAACCCAATCTCGCACTTTCAAAGCACAAAACAAGTATTACATGCATTCCACTAGCTTCATTCCTCTTGAGGGTAATCTTCGGGTCCGAACTGTAACAAAAAAATTAAGTTAATAATAATAAAATAAAAAAATAAAGACGTAATAAAGACATAAATGTTTTTACATCTTTTAATTTGATATATAACATAATGCAAAATATTAAAGAGCCTAAAATGATGTGAGTATTATAGCTACACATGTTCCAAAGACCATAAGAAATACATTAGCTCGTTTTAATATCAGAATAACATAAATTGTACCAATGCAAAAAGAACACAACATAAATAAATCAAATCTCCACTAACTCATATCATTCCTCTAATACTCATCTAATGCGTATTCAAGACAACTCATATTATCATGCACAAAATTATTCATCACCTAAGCAAGCAAATAGATGCATAAAGTGTCTAAAATTCAGCTACAACATTGTCCGCCCTCAAACATTACTTTTCTATTAAGTCATGTATTTTACCATTCTTTTACTAAAAAATTATCCAGTCTTAAAATCAAGTAAATCAAACTAATATATCGTACCTTTTCTGGAACATGGGTTGATATAGATGAATGGTGTGCTGCACTATTTGCAATGCCCAAAGCATGTCCCATCATGTTATCTACATCATCTTCACTTAAATTTGGATTTTGTTGCTTTAATACACATTTTAGAAGTGACTCATATGCTTTCATCCTCGTTTTTGTCAATGACTCATATGCTTCCATCCTCTCCTTCATGCTAGTCATTTCACCTTCATAGTGTTTCTTAATGTTGGCAATTTCTTCATTTTTCTTTAACATCGTCGGTGTAGTTGTTCTTCCAAAACAACGAACTCTACCAGGCTTTTCTTTCCCAAACAAAGATTGAAACGCTTGGTCTGGAGGCTGATTGCAATTTTGGATTGAATCTTGAAGTTTGAACTGACATAAAGAACATAAAAATCAATTGTAGGGATAAAAAAATGTACATTGTTAAAAGTATATAATAAGAATAATTAGAATAATAAGAAGAAAAAGCATACAATAACTGCTTCTGTTTCTTCATCTATTTTTCCTTTTAGAGGCTGACGTGTTTCAATAAACATTTCTGCTTGGGTGACTTCTTCTCCATCATCCTTCTTTGCACGCTTTATTGGTAAGAGATTGAAAATAAAATAGCAAATATTGGTTAGGAAAATTTGTTGTTTTATATACAACAATGACACAAATAAATATGAATACTTTACCAATTTTTGTCGAATCATAGCAAAAAATTTTGGCCCCATTCGATGCATATACTTTTGCTTAGCCCTATTGACAACATTTTTCTTGCTTATGTCCTGCAATTTAGGAGGGAAAAAAAATTAAAGAATATAAAAAGAAGATACTTTGCCACCAAATCGTATCTTTACTATAGTAACTTAA
>Ga0315913_1006918_pt1 | contig 13685 bp, 8 predicted proteins | sample MpolsnodulesMG_FD_207736 | JGI IMG/M metagenome (GOLD analysis project Ga0315913, IMG submission 207736) | Medicago polymorpha root nodule microbial communities from Los Angeles, California, United States - small nodules | ecosystem: Host-associated > Plants > Roots > Nodule | place: USA... | reverse complement strand
ATTCCATAAGAAAAAAACATCATTTCATTCTTTATAAGAATTATAGTAAATTTTTTAATATTTTATCGAAAAAATAATCAATATTCACTATTATTAGTAGTAAAAATTAAAAAAAAATTGAATTTTACTTTGCCGACACTTTTGAGAAATAAAGTATAATTATTATAATTGTAAATGATAGAAAATATTTATTTCTAAAAAAAATAATTCATTAAACTATTCATTTAAACACACGGGTGTACCGGTGCACTCAAAATTTTTTAGTGTACCGTAGAAATTGCCTAATTATAGTGTGTATGTATAATCAAACACGCGCTAAAGTGATAAAAAGTCACGACTTTAACTTTTATCGTTAACAAAATAATAGATCACCTAATATTATTATAAGACAATATTAATGGAAAATTCTATGGTGAAGTCGTGAAAATGACTTTTCTGATGAAGTTAATACTATAACATCAAAGGTGTAGTGAGTAACACCCCACTGTTTGTACAATGACATCAAAAGTTCAGTCCATATAGTATCATCAATTCATCAGATTAACAAAACTACACTTAATCTAATTTTATCCAACCTTGTTTTAAGTGTAACACCCCACAAAGTGTAACACTTAAGACTATCACATAATATCATCAAATCTGTTTGCATGTTAAAGATGCCAACGATAAAATAGTACCTGTAACTCCAAGATGTTGCAAGCATTACTAGATGAATTACTATTGATCATTAATCAGTAATCAACAATTTAAAAATGAATTAAACATTAAAATCAAAATTAACTTTTTAAAAAAAGTTAATTTCCTAACTGCACCGTAGCGTAGAAGCTCCCTTGTAAGACAATACCATAGACATTAAAATGGGATCATATCATATCAAATATTTTATGATTAATATTACACATCATACGATCCATGATCATAACTCCTTGTTGGATTGCAATAATTAATTACACATATCCACTCAAATAATAAAATAAAAAATAGCAATATCAATTAGATTTATTATTGGAAGTGCAAAGAAACACATTGAAGCTACATTGAGGTGCGATGGACCTAAGCAACAGCCTTGCCGTATCCTCCTGTTTCACCACCGCATCCTCTTTCTCCACCAACACCGCTTCCACTAATTCTCCATATTCCGCTGCACCGTCTCCAGCACCGACAATAAAAGCCACCAAAGCAGCCTGAACCGGTCCCATGCTAGGATTATAAGCTGCAGATTCCATATAACTACCTTTATAAACATCCCCACGTGAATCCAGTAAAGCCACACCTGAAGGCGAGTCACTGTACGGCGCATGTGATTCATTCGCCGCTTTCAGTGCCGCATCCTTCAGGTGTGGCTTTATTGAATTTGTGATCGGACCTTCTATTTCTATAAAACACAAATCATTATGACGAGGTTCCAAGAGTAGAGGAACATGTTTAGGAAGAAGATCATGAGGACCAAAAGGATGAGAAAGAAATTCAGAAAGAGATGTAAACTCGTTTTTCGCAGTTTTCTCCGGGTCAGATGTTATGAGGAGAGGAATATCTCCGGCGCCGCGGATTTCTTGAAGAAACTGGCGGCAATGGCCACAAGGTGCAGCGGAGACCGCAAGGTATTGAATTTGAGTTTCTTTGTTATGGGAGAGGTTTGTTAAGAGAAACTGTTCAGCATGGATGGTATGGTGAAAAGGAAGGTTAGGAAATTCGACGTTGATGCCGATGAAGATTCGACCGGAGATTCCAACACCGATGGCGGCCACGGGGAATTTGGAGATGGGCACACGGGCTAATGGTTGGGCTGATTTAACAATGGTGGGGAGGAGTTGGGTTAGGGTTAGGTTTGTTGATTGGGTTAATGATTTTGCTTCTGATGCTTCTATTATGAATTTAGGTTCTTCCATTTTTTTTTCTCTTCTTCACACTTTTTTATATAACTATTTTGAGCTATGGTGGTGTGAGTGTTTAGAGAAATGAGGAGTGGATGAGGAAGAGAAATGATGGTTTTAGATGCTAATTTATAGAATGGATGAAGGGGTGATATGCAAGCTGCTATCATCCAATAATTTGAGATTTGTTTGATGATATGTTTTTTCACACATTTATGCTTTATGGATTATATTCAACTTTTAATTTTAAAAAATGAAAATGACAAACAAATACCTAACTTATTTAAAGTTTAGTTCCGTCCAACTCATTTAATAAAAAGGCTAAACTCATGTTTTTTTATACAACATATCCTTTATTATATAAGTTAGACTTGATGAGTTAGCATGTTTGTCCTAATCACTTGCATTTTTCCCTCCTAAACATGTAATTATTGCTAATCTAATCTCTCAACCACACACTTAATCACAGCCGTTGATTCAAACTCTATTTTCAAACTCCTCATTTTATCTATCTCTCATACAGAAACGTCATAAATGACAATTGAAAACAGTGTTAATCATCCTCTTTTTCCCTCCCTAATACGTAATTAATGCTAATCAACTCAGTCAACCACTCCCTTCATCTCAGCCGTAGATCTCATAACCTTTCATGTATTAATGTTCCATGATTTAAGTCAACCACCCCCTACATCTTAGCCGTAAATCTCATATAATAACATCGCAAAACTGTTTAGACTTAACAATGAAAAGTGATGCACAAACTCTCTTAGCCTTGCACTGCTTGAAGGGTACAAATAACCCCACAAAATCTAACCATGTTTCATCTTCTTTCTTGATCTCTTATGTTTTGTTCCATATATTTTTTTCAACTTGCACTAATTTCTTTGAATGTTGGATTTTTTCCAGCTCCATTAGATCCAAGTCAAACGTCCAACTGTCGTGAGAGTTTGATGTATGCAGTGCAATTGATGGAGTGCAGTTTTTAGGATTTATGTTTTTAGATCCATTTTGATGTTTTTGAATTTTCTTTATATTTTAATGCAATTTATGGTTTATCTTTCCAGTTTAATGTGCTCTCTTTTGATTTCTATGCAATAAAAAGTAATATCTTTGCAATTTAATGTGCTCTCTTTTATATTGAATGCAATTTATGATTTTAAAATATTTCTTTGTTTGACTATTGAGCTTAAATGTAATTTATGGATGATTGTTTACCAACAATTAATATTGTACCATAATCCTTCATGGAACCAAAATAATGGTTTTAAAATGTTTCTTCGTTTGAATAATACACTTTTAGTTTTAACTAGCATTCAACAAAAAATATTGTATAGATCATGAAAATCATGCTATGAAGGACATTTCAAAAAAGGATATCAAATGGTTAAAAAAATATTGATGGCAATCGAAACTTTAGGTTAAGACTTAATGATATGCGAAAATTCAACTTAATATTTATGGAGCTTAATGATATGCGAAAATTCAATTAATTTCTATGAGTGCAATTTAATGATTTGCGAAAAATATTGATGGCAATCGAAACTTCAGATCAACGATTACATGTTAGATTTGATGCCCGGTGAAGAGAAGACATATTTGAGCTATGATACTCCATTGACACATAATGAAAATTGCGATGTTGTTGATGATGTCCACACTCTAGAATTTCTCAACACAATAAATGCTTCAGGACTCCCACATCACAAGATAAGATTGAAGATTGGAGTTCCAATTTTGCTTTTGAGAAATATTGATCTAAAGTTAGGATTATGCAATGGAACAAGGTTTCATACCCAGGTTATCTCTATCACCGTCTGATGTTAAAATTCCTTTCAAATTTCAAAGAAGACAATTTCCAATATCTGTTTCATTTGCTATGACAATCAACAAGAGTCAAAGACAATCACTTAAAAATGTTGGAATTTATTTGCCAAGTCATGTATTCTCGCATGGTCAGTTGTACGTTGCAATTTTCAAAGTCACTTCAAAACAAGATTTGAAAATACTAATCGTTAATGGAGATGGAGAGAACACTAATACGACCTCAAATGTTGTTTATCACGAAGTCTTTCGTAATGTATCTTGATGTTCAATGTTCAAACATTTTTGTTATGTATGCTACCATTTCATTTTGTTGCTATTGTTGTCTTAGAAGGGAACATATTTTTAAATTGTTATAAAACTTCTATTAAATATATATGTTTACACTTTTGCAACTGATTTGATTAACTTGTAGGTGGTATGACCCTCAAGAGTCTAGTTTAAATAAATAGACTACAGTAAGGATTGTACTAGAATTTGATACCCACCAAATTGAATTAAATTCAATGAATTATCCTAGAAAAAAAAATATACGTTCAATGAGAGCACATGAAAAAAATAATTAACAATCTTGAAATTACTTATTAAGCTAGACTTTAGATAACTCTAGATTTTTACTTGTGCATTTTCTCATATAGTCATAACTCATATGCAAAGTTCTTTGTATACCGTAGTATTTTTCTTATACAAATTTGTGTTTAACAGTATATTGCAAGATCTACTTCTAATTGTTTGTTAATGATTATTATTATTATTATGTATTATGTATATGTGTGATGTATCCTAATCTATCAAATTTAAAATGTCACTTTCTTCTTGACTCATATCTTTGTCTCACACGACAAAAAGATATGTCGAGTGAATGATAAACTAAACTTTGTGGGACACTCCCTCATCCCCAATAATTGAAAAATGTCATATAGATGTGTTAGGAATTGGTAGAGAAGGATGCCGCTGACTCTTACTTGTTATCTTTGCACGCAATTATATGATAAACAAATAAATGTAAACCACATTCAACCCCTACTACACATGCTAGCATTATTGTTTTTATTAGAGCAATCTATCGTTTTGTTATAAATAATAGCAATTTTATGGGTCGTCGTGTAAGAACAACTCAAATGGTAAATGCAAAGATATTTAATATTGCAAGAAGAGCTCGGTTGCACTTGCGTGAATTTCTCTGTTAATTTCTTTAAAACAAAACAAGTAAAAATATTTATGAATCAAATATCATTTTTATAACTATTTAAAAGATTAGTTACCAAGAAGTCTCAGATTTAAACTTTCAAAAGAAATATTACTTAGAAAAAACCCACTAGTTCTATGGCATATTACATTTTATTTTATAACTATTTTATATTTTGAAATTATTTGAAAACATATTTGTACAACCATTTTGTGACAACTTTCTCTTACATACTCACATAATGTCCTTTTCCTCTCTCTTCCTTTTTCTCACTCCATTGTTTTACCAATAAAAAGAGAGAAAAACAAAGTTATCATTAAAGTTGTCATGAAATAGATGTACAAATATCACTATTTTTTATTTTTTTTTGAAAAAATGAGGGCTTAACGCCCAAGAAAGGAAAGCTAAAACCTACAACTCTAGGTGTAGCAACATCTATAAAATCTGCATAATACATAACACTAAATTGCACAAGAAACTGCTCATAAAAGATCATATATGTTCCTTGATCATAACCAATGTTGCCAACATATTTAAACATATATTAGTTTCGCGGAACGAATCACAAACTTTCTAACATGATCTTACAAGTCTTGTATGAAACATATCATGTAAAAGAATTAATATATTTATTTTTCTTAAGTTTATCTCTCTCAAAAAACATTGAAAGAATAAACAATCATTTAATCTTTCAATAAATTTTTTTTTTTTTGGTGTTTAATCACACTTAATTCATTTTGAATTAAAATATATAGTATTTACTTTTATTTTTTATAACAAAAATGTAAACACGCCTTTTGAACTAATATTTCACCGTGGGGCTCGAACCCACGACCACAAGAAGGTTAAGAGCCTTGCGCTCTACCAACTGAGCTAGACGGGCAATTTTCTTGAACAATTCTTTTAAGTGAATTTGTGTGATCATCTAATACTATTTAGTTTATTTGTTATAGGTCAAGTATTAGTCTTTTAAGTTTTTTAAATACAAAATTGGTCCTTTTGTTCATACAATGTTTGCAACATTGTCTTTAAATGTTGATGTTGTATATATGTGTAACTCGGCAAAAAATAATTTTTTCCAAGTACAACCATTAAACTTAAAGACTCCTTTATTATATTATGAAGTTTTAAATATGATTTGCGCTTTCATTAAAATAAAATAAAAATGTGCTGCAGCACACATTACATTGTGTGTTGATTCGTCATTTTCTTTTAAACAATAGTCCTATTATATCCATGATAAACATTAGATCTTCGTTCAATATTTTTTGTTACACAAAGCATATATATGTACTCCTAATTGTATTTTTTTATGAAGGGATATATAGTAATATTTTTATGATACAAGATACTTTTTTATTGTGAAGGATGGTACAAATATACTTGTAATCTTAGCTGGTTTCAAACACAGACGTGGCATTTATATATTTATTTACTTATGGTTATAGTACGTACGGTATTAATTAACATGTAGTTTTTTTAAACAAATAATTAAAATATAAAAAATACAGTCTTAACAAAATAAAATAAAATACAGTTGATGTAACCACATGGTCCACAATCCTAAGAATGACATATAAAATGTTACATCCCGATAGACCCACCTTACCTAATCACCCACAATAATCACCACATTGAAGAGTTCACTCATACTTGATTTGATTCTAACAAGGTAGTTCTCTACACACATTTCTCTTTACTAAATTCTATATATCTTGTTTAAAGGAATATAACTAGTTTTGGTTTAGTGATGGTATTGGTCATGCTAACAAGTGTCTTAAGGACGTTTGTTAAAAATTTAAAATTAGAAATGATTGATGAAATTTAGGTAAAAATATTTACTTTATATTATTTTAATGTGTTGAATACACAATTTTCAATATTTTAAATTTCTTAGTAAGTGTTCTAAGGACACTTGTTAGCATTTTTCCTTAATAAAGTTGGAATTTGTGATAACTGATCAAGACCCAGTTGCTGCTTTCAACATCGGGTAATTGCTCTATAAGATATTAAAATTGCTCAACCCTCTGAAATAAGTCGATTTGAATTTACGCCCCGATCCAAAAAATAATGACCGGGTCATAACTTTTAATAGATTTTATGTGATTGAAATATACGATAGATAAATTCAAAACACTTTTGAGCAATGTAAGGAATCTATAGAACAATCACCTCAATACAAAGGCTAGTAGCTATTCGATCTTAAGTTTCAAGACCCAATATATAAATGAAATAATGTTATCAACACTTATTTTAATAGACTTTTTCTAACACCGAGGTAAAATGGCTTGTGAGTTCCACCACTTTGAAAATGGATCTACATAAAGTAGTAGAACTTGTGTATATTTCATCCAATGAAAAAGCAAATTTTAGAATGACCGTGTTAAAATGAATATTACTAGTCAATGTCATTGCTTATCAGTGTTACTCTTAGTAATTAGGAAAAGTGAGAGGTGCAAATAGCAATATATGTATGGAAGTTGTTAAACAGGAGCAATGAGATGGAAAGAGGATAAGAAGCCACGTAATATGCATGTAAATCACAAACTAACTCATGAAGGATCCTTGTCTAAGGAAAATCCAACGGTGACAGTATTGCTATGTTCCTAGATAGACTAGCATAGCAAAAAAAGGTAACAGTAGCATCATCATCATGTCTTGCTAAGTGACTGAAGATGACCAATTTTGTTGGACTAAGGTTACCAGTTATGTCCTGTTATTGTGCCACACCACCTCATCCTCGTACTGTTCACGTTGTTGGTTCCTCTTCTTGTTCTCTATTAAACAAGACATTTAAGAACGCTCCTCGACGCATGTTATTAGGCTTTGGAGCATCTTCATTCTTGTCCCACTTTATTACTAACATGTCTGCTTCTGGTTTCAAATCCTTCATTGCTTCTGCAAAAATAACCGCTGGTCCCTCTGTTGATCAGGTATGTCTATATGAACCACAAATAGGCATGTTCCAGTGTCCGACACGAGTCTGATGCATGTTATATTGAATTACGTCATTTTCTTAAATCGGTGCCCACGTATTTACTTCATAGTCTATGATAATAATATCATATTGTCATTGCATATTCCAATATTCTATATAGACACGACACTGACATGTCCACACTGATAGTAATTTAAGAAAAAAATGACAATTGAATGTAATTACGTATGCCGGTGTGGTATCGGAGACGTCTTTTTGATTAGAAGTGTAGTTGCTTCATATATATGTAGAAGTGAAATTTGGTGATAATTCAATCATTTTTGTTTTTCTAATCCTTTGTCCCATCCCATTATACCTTTTTGTAGATACTAAAGAATGTGGAATGGCCAGAGCAATTCCCCTTTAAGGAGGAAGATTTTCAACGCTATGATGAGTAAGTTCAAACAATTATACTTTGACCATGTTTGGATAAACAACTTATAGCACAAATGCTTATCATGATAAGCGCTTATGTACAACCTATATAGATAGTTAAGCAGAAAATTAAATTAATTTCTTTTTCATATAAGCTATAATTTGTTTTCGTAAGTTACCAGAAGAACTTATGAAAAATAAGTGGAAAACAGTTTATGAACAATGTCATAACTTATTTTCATTAGTTCTCCCAAACAGTCTAACAAAACTTATGCCATAGATAAGTTCAAATAAGTCAATCCAAACAGGACCTTACATTGAAGTACAAAGTCAAAACTTTAATTTTTGTTAGTTTTTATATATAATATCAGAAAATTTTCCCTTTAGGTCATCAGATTCTGCATTCTATGAATCACCTCGATTCGTAACACACATTGATGATCCTGCAATTGCTGCTCTAAGTAAGTATTACTCCAAAGTTTTCCCACCTAGCAATACTCCTGGAGTAAGCATTTTGGATATGTGTAGCAGTTGGGTAAGAAGTTTAGTTTTGTTACTCATTTTCTTTTCTCTAGCATAGCATACACATATTGTCATAACTCATAAATCTTCACTTTGCATTAGGTCAGCCATTTTCCACCTGGATACAGGCAAGAACGAGTTGTAGGATTAGGCCTGAATGAAGAAGAATTGAAGAGGAACCCTGTAAGACAACCCTCTTTCTGTGCTATGTTGCAATGTTGTCAATCGCAGAAAGTGCGAAATATATATTTATTCAAAATTCGCTGTGCTACAATGCTATAAAGCCGCAGCAGACACGGTTTGACAAGACTTTGTACTAAATAGCGTATCGTGGAACAATAGTGATTTGTTAATGTTTTCTAATCTGCTAGAGAAACATGGCATTATTGATAGAAATTGTTGCTGCTGTAGGTCCTCACAGAGTATACTGTACAAGACTTAAATGTGAACCCTAAACTCTCATATGAAGATAACTCTTTCGATGTCATCACTAATGTGGTAAGAATATCTCTTCATATATTTTAACTTCGGTTTTGGAAACTAGTGCAAGTGATGCATGCTATTGGCTGATATTTGTATTGTATGATGCGTATTTTTGCAGTAGTTTCTTTGAATTTTATTTTTCTATTAACCTTTTTAATGTAAGTTTATCTTGTTAATAGTTATATCTTAGGATTCAGTTATTACTATTGAGTTTAGCACTCTTTCATGAGAAACTCAGGTAACAACATCACGAAATATTAACTCAAAGCCCTATTAACTACTTGAAATTTGCAACTTTGTAAATGAAATGATGAATTTCTTGGTTGTTTACAAAGTTAAATTGTGTTTATGTTCTTGCTTAGCATATAAGTCAGTCATTCAAAGCTTGAAAACTCAATATGTCTTGCAGGTAAGTGTTGACTACCTAACAAAGCCTCTTGACATTTTCAAGGAGATGAATAGGATACTCAAGCCAGGTGGATTGGCCATAATGAGGTGACAATCTTGTCCGCTATCATTTTGGAATTACTTCGTTATAGAATTTCTGTAAAATCAATTAATTGAAAGAAAATTTTACACGAAGCACTTCCTACAAAATTGTCACTTTCTTTGATATGTTCATCTGTGTACAACTAAAAAATCCATCCTCAGAACTTTTCTGGACACTTCTTACATATCAGTGCCTAGAATCAGTAGTCCGTGTTAAGAAATTGATATTGAATGATACATTTTATCCTTATCTTAATATTTAAAACCAGTGAACTCTGCAATCCAATTTCACACTGACAAGGATAAAATTTCATTTATGGTCCGCAATTTTACACCATGTGCAATTTCACACTGAAAAGGGCATAATTTCAACCGTGTTTCAGTGTTATATTGTCTCATAAATGTGACTCTTACAATAATTATTTAGATCTTACCCAAGCTCGATTACTCTCTGGCACCACATCATCTTTTCAGTAATACCATTTATCTATTTTTAATGTTGTTGTATCTATTATTGGTCTTGTACATCTTATGGTCCTATTCAACTAACTATGACTTCATCGATGATTTCAGCTTTTCTAACAGATGCTTCTTTACAAAAGCCATTTCTATATGGACATCAACTGGGGATGCTGATCATGTTATGATTGTTGGATCCTATTTTCATTATGCAGGAGGATTTGAACCTCCTCAGGTAACTCCCTCACTTTTATTTTCCCATTTTGTTAGGACAAACTTCAAGTAGCATCTTTAAACTCCTCTTTCTAAAATGTAACTACCTCTCTTTGTTGCATATTTTACTTCTTAGTTAACTTTCCACACACTCCACATTTATTATATCTGAATCATAACTCTTGCACCAACAAACCTAGCCATTTGTGATGCATCCATGTTGTTGTAGTTCTTGTATTAATAACTGATCATGAAGGGAAACTCGTGATGATAACGTGTCACGTGATATATGTGTAGTTTTTGTGCGATTTCTGTTCTTATTATTCGGCATTTCCCTTTTTGTAATAACATTATTAACATACTAAATAGTATGGTTTAAAATAAAGCAGATGGTTACTTATTTCAATTGCTTTTTCCACTATATAAAACAGAATTTTCTTTTAGTAGTAGTCATGAAACAAATATGAAAGTCTCTACAATGTTGTATATGATGTGATCATGTGACAATGTACCAATGCTGAGGCTCATCATGAGCCGCTCATGTAACTTCTTTTTTTGTTAGGACAAGCTTCAAGTGGCATGAATCTTTAAACTCCTCTTTCTAAAATTTAATGACCTCTCTCCCTATTTACATATTTTACTGCTTAGTTCTCCCTGCACGCACACCACCTTTATTATATCTGAATCACAACTCTTGCACCAACAAAACTAAACATTTGTGATACATCCATGTCGTTGTAATACTTGAATCGATAACTGATCATGGACGGAAACTTGTGATGATAATGTGTCACATGATATGTATAGAGTTGTTTTGAGACTTCTATTCTTATTATTCGACATTTCCCTTTTTGTAATAACAAAATATTTTGACAAAGATCAGTTATTATTTATTAGCAAACCAAATAGTATGCTTTGAATAAAGCATTATAGAAGGTTAATTAATTCAACTGCTTTTTCCCCTATATAAAACATAATTTCTTTTTCTAGTCATGAAACAAATTTGATTGTATATGATGTGATCATGTGACAGTGTTATCAATTCTGAGGTCAATGTAACTATTTTTTTTGTAGGCTGTGGATATTTCTCCAAATCCTGGACGCTCGGATCCCATGTATATTGTGTACTCGAGGAAGCTCTCTTCCGCTTAAGACAAATATGAAATGAGAATTTGTAGCAGTGTATCAGCAGTTACTTTGATAAAGAACTTGTTCATATTGTACGCCAATGATTTTTTATTTTTTTAAATGTTATAACATTGTTTCTTATCATGTGCAATAAAGACAAGATAGTTAAAGTAAGGAACTCCATGACACACAGGTCACAAGCTGGCTAGTGGCAGCCATGATACTACCTTTATTATCATGTGCAATAAAGACAATGAGATGAGATAGTTTTGGCTAATTTGCTCCAAGGTTTCATAATTTTCCTGTAAGTGAATCAGATAAACTATTTTTGCTGATTAATTTAATCTGTTCCAAGATATTATAATTTCCCTATAAGTTAAAGAGATAGTAGCTATTTTAGGTGACACAGACCTTTCTATAGGGACACAATCATCTTTACTATCCTAGTTTTTGGTATTGGACTGTCTATTCTAATGCCTTCTACTAATGATGTAGGATATGCAATTTTAGTGGATCATATTGATCTTCTGGAGGGTCACACTGTGAAATGGAATGCATGTTAACATATAATTTTGAGTATGTGGTGAACCAAGTTAGGAATAAGATGTAAAACTAGGCCATGTTATTTAGGTCTGAGAAATGAAAACACCAATGTAGTCCTCCTAGTTTGTGTTATCACATTGACAAGTTGATTTTGATTGTTTATTAGTGTTACACTTGTACCATGTAGTACATCAATAATAGAAGACAATGCCAAAAAAAAAACCAAGAGAAAAGAATAGATAAAGAAAAGCTTCACTTATAATTTTTCCCTTTATGGAATCAAAGAAAAAACATATATTTCTTTGTTATTCATTCAATATAACAACATGAAAAAAGAAAATAAAAGAAAAAGGACACTTGCTGTTACATTTCCTTTCTTGGCTATTTTGTAACATCAAGTAGAAATTAAGGGTATTAGGATACATTTTTTCAAGTTACACAAGATTGTAGTAGTACTAGTTCCCATTGGCCTTATTCTTGATTGATTCAAATCTAGGACCCTTATCACCAAACTTAGTTTTTCCATAAAGCTCCAAATAGTCACCATAGCAATATTTACTTGGATACAAGAGTTTAGGAGCTGGAGAAATAATAGCTTCACCAACTGGATTATAGAAACTTGCAATAGATAGTCTACTTCCATTCTTATCAGGCATGACCCTATGCACAACACTTTTGTATAAACCATTGCTCAACACTTCAATTTGGTCACCTGTTAAGATTATTTAGAAAATGATTAAACTGAGACACTGACACATCAACATTGATAATAATTAATTGAATGTAATCATGTGTCAGTGGACACGTGTCAGACACCAGACACAGGTTTGATCAAAAGTGTTAGTGCTGCATAGATGAGTTATCTACAATAACACAAATACCTGTGTTGACAAAGATTGCATTGTTTTTTGAAGGTGGTATCTCAATCCATTTTCCATCTTTGAAGAATTCAAGACCAGGTATTTTGTCATCTTGAAGCAATAGGATGATTCCACCAGCATCTGTATGTTCTCTTAATCCTCTCACCAATTCTGGATATGGACATTCAGGGTACTTTGCCACTTTTGTTCCCATAGCTGGTCCGTTATTATTACTTCCTGAAAATGCTTTCTTTATGTAATCTTTCTCCAAACCAAGATTTTCACTCATCATCTGAGATAATGTCTCTGCCACTTGAACTAGTCTGTCAATGTACTCATCCATTGTTTGGCTGCATTTACACACACACATATTGTTAGAACAACAGCTCCGGTTTAAAATAATGAAGATATGAAAGCGCAAATAGAGAAACACACGATATTTGGTAACGTTGCTAGATGTTGGAATTTGAATAGACTAACCAAAGCTCCTCAGAGAGGTTTGGAATTTTCCTAATGTTAGACGTCGGACGATGCCAAATGAAGAATGAACTTTCCCAGTCAACATCACAGGTGTTCTCCTTTTTCTCCAACCTCTTTGCTATCTCAGATTGGTAAAAACTTTCCTTCAGATTTTCTTCATAGTAACTATTAATTACCTTCTTTACCTTCTCCATCAGCTTCCCCTCAATGTCATGGTTCTCAATCTGCACAAGTAACATGTTACATTAAAAGCACCAAAAAATACTATATGT
>Ga0315913_1006917_pt1 | contig 13686 bp, 4 predicted proteins | sample MpolsnodulesMG_FD_207736 | JGI IMG/M metagenome (GOLD analysis project Ga0315913, IMG submission 207736) | Medicago polymorpha root nodule microbial communities from Los Angeles, California, United States - small nodules | ecosystem: Host-associated > Plants > Roots > Nodule | place: USA... | reverse complement strand
TCGTTATTATATACCACATACATCATTTATTGAATGAACTTAAAAAATGTAAAGTTTCTTATATTTGAGACCAGAGGGAGTATGTTAGGAAAAAAAAATATTATTATCTCTGCCCTTGATAAATGAGCCTTTTGTAAAAAATTTTTTTTAAAATAACCGACTTATTTCACTTTTCATTGCAATATTAATTATTTTTTCTCAATTACTCCCTCCGGTCTCAAATATAAGAAAAGATTCATTTTTTAGGTTCATTGAGTAGTTAATGTATTTGGTCTACATTGTAAAACAAATACATTAATTATTCAATGAACCTAAAAAATGAATATTTTCTTATATGTGAGACCGGAGGGAGTATAATTTTAATTAATACTACTTTCATCACATCAAATTCAATATATTCTACTTTACATTTATGATAATCGTAAATGCATCAATACTTGAAAAAAATACTTAAAATCATTTGTTTCCTTTCTTTCACTAATACATTGTGCTGTCTATTTAAATAAGGAAAATGTTAAAAAAGTGTCCTTAGGACACTTGATAAGAGGTTTAAAAATAAAAATTTTGTCTTGAAATTTCTGCATTCAACAAATTAAAACATCAAAAAATAACTTTTTTTGCATAGAAGTTATCTATTGTTTCTATTTTTTGAATCTTTAAATAAGTGTGCTTAGGACACTTGTTAATAAAACCCTTTTAATAAATAAATAAAATACGTAAGATTCTATGAAAATCAAATAAAAATCTAATTTCTTTTTAGATCAAGAGTAGAACTAGGACAACAAAAATATGAAGACTTGTTTACCACAATGATACATTGTCATATATAATATTTATAGCTAAATTGTACTTTAATAAATCAGATGAAAGGAGTAATATAAAATAGAAATAAATACAAATTTACTTTAATTTTTTAAATAAATAATATTTATACAATTATTTTAAAACAACTATTGTGATTTGTGACAACCATCTTTATACTCATGTTTTGTTCTCATTTTTACTCTCTCTTCTTTCTCTCTACTGTTTTGATTTCAAAAAAATAAGGAAGAAAATATTATCTCAAAAGTTGTTAAAAAAAAATAATAGTATAAATGTCATTACTTATTTTTTTTATTCTAAAGTAACTAAATCTCACCCCATCTCATCCCTTCCCATACATGGGAAAGTGGGTTCACCAAGGACACCTGGCGGTTTGCACCTGCTGTAATTAAAAAAACGAAAAATTCATCTAATTATTATAATTTGCTATATGTTTTACTATCTCACCTCCTTGTATCACTAAGAAATGATCTACACCCCTGTTCTTTTTTACTCTTATGCCCTTCTTCCATAACACTGTCTACGTCGTTTGCCATCGCCATTGCTTCAAACACCAATTTCATCATTTTACTGTAAGCTCAACTTTAACCCATCTCTTTGTATAACACTAAAAAATCCCCAAAAGTTCCCTTATTGCAGTTTTGCTTCAAACCTAACACTTTTTTTTTTAGGCTTAAATATGGTAGTCGTCCCTGCAAATATGTCTCGTTTAAGTTTTGGTCTCTGTAAAAAAAAAAATTGATTTTGGTCCCTGCAAAATTTTTTGTTTTTTAAAATAGTCCCTCCAGGGATTGCAGAGACCTGTTTAAAAAACAAAATATTTTGCAGGGACCAAAAACTACAAAATGGGTCCAGTCATCATATGCCACGTATATAAGTCATCACAAAAATGGGGTCAGAGACTATTTTAAAAAATAAAAAATGTTGCAGGGACCAAAAACAAATTTTTTTTTACAAGGACCAAAACTTAAACGAGGCATATTTGCAGGGACGAGTGCAATATTTAAGCCTTTCTTTTAAGTACATTAGATTATCATCCGAATCTAGATCCGGTTTGTCATCGCCATTCATTTCGGATTTCAGTCGTGATTTTCGACACTGGTGTGAAGGTAAGCTGATACCTTCCTTTAATTTTACAAAATTTGTCGTTTAAGTACTAAACATTAACTTACAAATCTATAATTTAAGGTGATTGTTTTGCTGTGTTTCTGAGTTTTCATGATCAGAGACTGTTATGTTTTTAAGTAATTTGAATATCAGCAAAACATCTTAGTTGCTTGAATTTCTTACTAATCTAAAGGATGAAACTGTTGGAAATACTTCAGCTGAACAAAGAAGAGATATTCTGAGGCAGCCCATAAATGATTGTGACGGGATATGGAAGTCTGAAGTAAATGCAAAGCTTGATAGCATGAGATCACAACTTAGGACTTTTCAATCAATTGTAATTGGAGTTTTGTTTATGCAGATGTTAATTATGGTTTGGAATAAGAAACCATAATGAATCTAAGATAATACAGTATAATTTATGTAAATGAAATCCATGTTCAAGTGGTAATTAATGAAAGTTTATCGTTTTAATTTTTATGCTAATTGGATTCATGGTGACAATTAATTTAAAAACTAATAGCCCATGTTAGTCTTTATCTGTTGCCAAAGCAGAAATAATTATTAATTAAGTTTCAAATAAGAGTGATAAAACAATCCATGGTGACAATCAAATCAATTTAAAAATTCTGCTCTTACAATCAGTTTAAAAACTAGTAACCCCTAATAAATATAAGTCTTCAACTGTGTATATTTACCCAAGTCCACTGTCATGATTTCCAAAAAAATAAAATAAAACAGATTATACATTTTTTATAATAAGCGGGGTCTCTTTTTTTGTTTAGCAAAAATTGGCCAAAAGTTAGCAGGTACTAAATCTTGACTGTTGAATATTCATATAATAAATACTTACTTTCCCATCATGGGAAAAACTTCCCTTTCCCATACTAAACCCCACTTAGAACATCTAGTAAGTTTGTTTGTTCCACTCAAGTGTTGTAAAGTTGGTCCACACCTGTAAAATTAAAAGATTTTTTTTATAAAATTAAACACAAAAAGACTACAAACTGACAAAACCACACGAAAAGAAGAACTAATCTCCCATTCTCATTCCTTCTCCCTTTCCCAGCCCATTCTTACTTTCCATTCTCTAGTTTCTTTAGTCTTCTTATTTATTATTCAGTATCTTCTTCCATTGTCGATCTTCGAAAGATAAACCTCTTAATTGTAATTTTTAATTTTATATATGTTGAATCTTATTCAATTCTAATTTTTAATTTGTTTATTTTCGTAATGAGAGTGGACATATCTTACCTTGTTGAGCATAAATTTGTGTAAATGGTGAAAACTCTATTGTTAAAATTTAATAGTGCTTATTTGTGTTGTGATACGTCAAGTGTGAGTTAAAGTCTTATATTGAATGAAGGAGTTAATATTGAACAACATATAAATTAGGGTGCTCAAAAACGCAATGCACATCTTAGTATTTTAGGTGAAGATGTAATGTCCAATTTCATTTATGTTATTACTCTTAACACAATATGTTGATCCGAATCAACGAAACTCCCTGTTATGGCTCAACAATTTGAAAATTGGATTATTGCATGTGTTCTATATTTTATAATGTGTATGTTTTCAAAGTTCGTTGGAAACAATTATATTGTTTACTTGTGCTTTGAAAAGTGAAATCTAACGTATAGAATTATAACAAGTGTATATATGTGGTGCCCTAATATTCAAAATTTATGGATTCATTTCTACTTTCGATTCTAAATATAAGAAAAAGTTGGTTGCAAGAATTGAAATAGTTAGTCTAAATATTATTAGATCATATACATAACTTTATGATGAGGGTAAATCAAGTAAAACAAATTTTACATCATATAGAAGATAGTTTTCATCGTTAAATCAATAAATTCTGTTATTAAATCAAATGAGAAATTATTTGAATTATATGATAAAAAATACATATATGCATGTTACAAAACCACTTTCACTTATTCATGTTCGATAAAACCTATGATCAAATTTTCTTTTATATTTAGAATATGAGAGAATATATAAAATAGAGCTTTATTTATATACGTGGCTTGATTCCCATCAAACAATTAACACTCTTTTGAGTCTTTTCAATAATTTAATTTGTAGAAAAGTAAATAAATTATAGCATATAGTATATGTACCAAAACGAAACTGTAAATTATAGTCGGCTATCCACTTTGGCACTTTGTACGTAAGTCACTTAATTGAATAAATATGAACAATAAATGAAGGGAAAAAGCCAATTACCGTTGGTCATCATTGAGGAATGACGTAGTACATCATCTGGTTTAAGGAGGGGAGGGTATCCCCCCATCGTGCATTGTAAAGGGACCAACCTAGTATATGGCAGTTGTTTCATTTCATTAATAATCCTAACATTGATGTTAGCTACGTGGGCAAGGCTGGTACAAGGACATATATTCATGAATTTATAATAGCTACCAAAGCAATTTAGTATGGCTCAGTTGTTCTGTTTGTTTGCCCTAAAAGGAAAATCTTTTTAGAGGCCCTCAAAAAAGGTTGTGCTGTTTGTATTTCTACCACAACGAAAATTGTGATTATGATACCTAAATGTTTGGTCCATTTGAAAGGTCCAAAATCTGATAATGCCGCAAACTATAAGATTCAAATCTCAAATGGAAGGGTATATACAACTATACAAGTGTGGATTCAATTCAGAGGTTAACTAGATTCAAGCTTGTATATTGTTACTCTTTCATGGTTGTAATGTTGTTAGAGCTTAGAGAATTAAGTTTCTAGTTTAGTTTATTTCTAAATATGTGTTTATTTGTCTTTTCTTTTGGATGTATATAAGACAGGTGCAAATATCATATCATATCATATACTTATAATTGTATCTGTTTGATTATGTGCTATTTATGTACTTTACATTAGTGGGTAGTGATCTGCTCATCATGTAATTGTTGGTTATTCCAACTATTTGAATAAAAGAAATATGATCTTTGACCAAAAAATATTTATATCTAGTGTTTTATTCGTTGCAAATATTATCTTTAGTAGAATAAACTTAGAAAAATTAGAAATCATGAGTAACACTAGTAAGTGTCTTATTTTTGTCACTAAATGAAAAAAAATGCATATTTGATATGACGATATGTTTGTCAGAATCATAGTGTGATAAATTTACTCTACTGTAATATCAAACATGCACAAAATTAATTCAAAAGTATTTTGTTTAGTACTATGTTTTTATTTTTCTCTAGTGGGATTATACGATATTATAATGGAAATTTTCTGGTTGCTTATGCGGACTGCAGACAAATTCATCCTTGTTCAATGCTTGAAGTCACACCCTAAACCTTAAAATATGAATAATTAATTTTGAATTACTTTTACAAAAATACTCTTTAAGATGTTTTTCGCAACGGAGAGAAAAATTACAAATTCTAAAATAATTAATAAAATCATTATCAAAACGGGTTTAAGGTGCCACATTTACACTTGCACATCATAATTAAATATTACTAAATTTATTCGCTGTCAAAACTAAAGAAACCTTCTTTTCTTTAAAATTGCATCTTAGACATCATAACTATTACCGAAAATATGACTATATAACTCATCTTAAATATATGCTTAAATGTTCAATTGATCTCTTAACTTGTTTATAAGTATTGGTTTGATCCTATAAGTAATAAAAGGTCTGTTTAAGTCTTATAACTTTATTTAAAGAATCAGTTTAAATATAACTCATGACTAAAGTAAACGGACACAAACACAAACCATAAAGTGGTGGGTTTCAAAAGCATAAATTCAAGGATCTTTCTCATTCATTTCGTTAGATATCAAGGATAAATGCGTTTTGGCTTTATAGAATGCAAGCCTTTTTTCTTTCTTTATTTTCTCCGTGAATCAAGTATAGGGCAAGTGTTTCATTAATAATCCTAAAAGTGACATGAAGTTAGCTGCGTGGGCAAGGCTAGTCCAAGGATATATTATGTTTATTACAGTTCAGTTGTTGTGTTTGTCCCAAAAATATTCTTTTTTGTTTTTTTAGAGGCCTTGAAGAAAAGGTTGAGCTGTTTGTATTTCTATCGCAACAAAAATTGTAATTATGATACAAACAAAAAGGTTGGATCAATTTTGTTTTTGAAAGAGAAGGGTTGGATCATTTGAAAGGTCCAAAATCTCACAATGAGGCAAACTATAAGGTTGAAATTTCAAAGAGATATTCTTATACGTCTCAAATAGTTTATAAATAGAAAGCACTCATCGCATTAAAAACCGGTTTTGTGAGATTATATTAGGCTCGACTACAATTTCTAAAATGATATCAAAACTTATCGACCGAACCACCTACCATTTATATATATAAATATATGCACACCCATCAAGCTGTGTGAGAGGATGTATTGAAAAAAACTCAAATGTACATACTTTTGATAAGAGTTTATAAATAGTAGACACTCCTTACGTTTTGATAAGAATTATAAAAAGGCGACACTCCTTACGAACATGCGTACGACTTTATTTTTCTAGTGGGGGTTTATGCGAGATTGTAATGTAAATTTATGATTCCTTATGCAACGTGTATTCATCCTTGTACAATGTTTATTGTGACATCCTAAAATATGAATACTTAAATTTGAATTACATCTCCAAAAATACTCTCACTGAGGTTTTTTATTGGCAGCGGAGAGGAAAATAATAAATTCTAAAATAATTAATAAAATTATTAAGAAAATGGGTTTACAGTATCACATTTACACTTACACATCACAATTAGATATCGTTAAATTTATTCGTTGACAAAACTATAAAATAGGAAAACCTTTTTTCCTTCAAAAATACATCTTAAGCATTATGACTAAAATAAGATTATTCAAAATATGACTATATAACCCATTCCTAAGTATCACTATCAAAGCAGTCTTCTTCCAAACTTAAACCTTAAGACTTATCAACTTGTATTTACGATGATTTTGCAAATACACTACAAAGGCAGACAAACACAAACAATGATACTTCAAATTTCGAAAACACAAATTAAAATAAGTATACTTTAATAATTTTTCAAAGATCCTCTCTTTCATTGTGTTAGATATCAAGAAAAATGCATTTTGGCTTTAAAGAGTGCGCCTTTTTTTTTTAATGAATCTAGTATAGGGTGGGCAAGTGTTTCATTAATAATCCTAGTAAAAGTAACATGATATTAGCTGCGTGGGCAAGGCTAGTCCAAGGATATATTTATAAATTTATAATAGCTACCAAAGCAATTTAGTACAGTTCAAATGTTGTGTTTGTCCCCTAAAAAAAGTATTTTTTTTGTTTTTTGTTTTTGATTTTTTAGAAGCCTTGAAGAAAAGGTTGTGCTGTTTGTAGTTCTATCACAACAAAAATTGTAATTATATAATAGAGGGTTGGATCATTTGAAAGGTCTACAATCTCACAATGCGGCAAACTACAAGGTTCTTATCTATTTGGAAGCATTATACAAAATTGTTAAACTCTTTTTAGGCAATTTTGTGAAAAGTCGAGTGTTGAGTTTATACGAAGAGAAACAAATAAGGTTACTCATAAGTTAGTTAAGATGACCTTATCGTCGGCTAGTTTCTAGATTTTGTATGAGATTTCAAATAGTATTAAACACACCTTGATTAATTAATGAAATGTTATAAGTTTGTTTCTCTCTAAAAAAAGTTCATATCTTAAATGGAAGAGATATTCACATATGGTGTATTATGCGTTTCAAATATATATATATTTTTTTTGTTAAGCCAGGAGAATGGGCAGGCATCAAGGAGAAGCAACGACATCCCAACTAGGTTGGCACCCCGCAGAACCCCCATCCTTTGCCGCCAAACTCAAAGAAAAGTTTTATTAAAAAAAGGGAAAAAAAAAAGAGGGGGAACTAGGCCAAAACCCTCAAAACAAACAAGAAACAAAGCGGAAAAAAACAGAAGAAAAGAAAAAACATGAAACAACAATCTACGGGACCCTAGAGCGAGGGAACCCACTCCGGTCCAAGAAGAAGTCAGTCTGATGACCCTGAGGCAACACCGAAAACCAAACTGTGCCTTGTGTCGAGTGACCCAAATTAGCCAGCAAATCTGCACAACAGTTTCCTTCCCTAAAGATGTGAGAGGTAATGACCTGTATACCTTGGTTACAAGCGTCATGCCAACGGTTACGGAGCAAAACCGAAACCGAGGAGCGATTTTTAAAGACCAATAATAAGTAACAATAATTATATTTATCATAAATAAAATTATAATTGTGAGTAACAATAATAAGTAATAAGTGTACTATTTTCGACACATTATTGTCACTAATTAATCTAGAAACAAAATTATTGTATATTTGATATGAGATATATTTGTTAGAATCAATGTGATACATCAACAGTCATACTAAACATGCATTAAACCAATTGTGATACCAAACATGCATTAAATCAATTGTGATACCAAATATGCATTAAATCAATTCCAAAGCATTTTGTCACCAATACTATGCCTTCATTTTTATGGCCGGGTTATGCGAGATTGTAATGAAAATTTTTGGTTGCTTATGTGGCGTGTATTCATCCTTGTTCAATGTCTAATGTGACACCCTAGACCCTAAAATATGAATACTTAAATTTGACTTACATTTCCAAAAATGCTTTGAGGTTTTTTTTAGTGGAGAGGAAAATAATAAATTTTAAAATAATTAATAAAATCGTTGATAAAATGGGTTTAAAGTACCACATTTACACTTACACATCACAATTAAATATCGCTAAATTTATTCGTTGTCAAAACAATAAAGGATTGCTGAAAACATGACTCTATAACCCATCTCCAAGTATCACTATTAGATATGGGCTTCTCTCAAACTTGAACTTTAAGACTCGTCAACCTGCATTTATTGTGATTATGCAAATGCAGAGGCAAGAAATCATGACACAAACTTCGAATGGGTGGGTTTCGAAAACGGTTAATAGTATAAAATAATTTAAAAGAACGCGCAATAAATCAAATTGAAATATCATATCATATCAAATCACATTTAGCATAAATCAGCAACATCAAACATATTTTAGGCTATGTTTTCATTCTCTTGATCAGTAACATCAAACAATCTAAGCATCATCTCCATAAATGTATGTTCTCATTCTCTAAATTCATGTAAAATCTAAGTTCTTGCCATTTTGTTGCTTAAGGACAAGCAACAACTTAAGTTTGAGGTTGTGATAAAGGAGCATCATATTATATTTTAGGCTATGTTTTTAGTTATTTTCATTGCATTTGAAGGCAAATAAGAGGTCATTTAGAGAAGTTGTCAATGTTTGGAGGAACATTTTGTATTGTTTTCATTTGAGTTGTTGTAATTCACTTTTATCTTAAATTATGCAGCTTCATATGTGTTTTGAGTCTTTTTAGGGAGAAATCATGTAAATCGGCAAAACAAGACATCACATGAAGGATCAAAGATATGAAGAATGAATATCAATGATTCTTAGAAGGTTTTTGAAGACAATACTAGTTGGGGGAAATTCATCCCAAGTTCAAAGGTATTTCAAGACGGAACATTAATCGAAAAAGGGACGAAAACTGCAAAATTTCTACAGGAGCTACTGCCTCATGCAACCCTGCACATGAGCCATGCGCCCGTGCGCATAAGACAACATGTTCCCATGCGTGTGTATCCATGCGCCTCACGCATGGATACAACCAGAAATTGTTGTTTTTCCATATTTTCCAAACTGGATCGGTGGAAAAAGTCCAATATTCATCTCTTAAACCCTAAGTAATGATGCACTATAAATAGAGACCCTTGCATGCACTTTTATTCATTCAAAAAGCTAGTTGTACAAGGCAAGGGTCAAGCATCAGAGCTTCAAGGCATATGATTTTCCTCCTCCTTCTGTTCTCTCTAGGGTATGTTTTTCATTGTTTTATAATGATGTTTGTTGTCATATACAACTAAACCTCTCTTGATTAAGGTTCCAGATGAATCCCTTCTTATTTGTTGGATTCAATTAATAAAGTATTTTATTGAGTTTAATGGTTCAAGCGTCTGGTTTAATTTGTATATGTTCGTTTCTAATGCTTTTCAAGTAGCGGTTAACCTGATCTATAGGTGGAGTATAGGATTGACCTAGGGATGGCAATTGGACCCAAGCCCGATGGGCATCAACAAAAAATACCCACAATGGGTAGGGTAAAACCCCGCTTTTATGGGTATGGACTTGGGTCCGAGTAATTACCCATAAATTTAGATGGGCACGAGTGCGGCAAAGGACACTATACTACACAGCCCCGTAACCCGCATATACATATTTATATTTGGTGTACAATTATTTAATTTATTTAGCTATTTAAGCATAAACCTAAACCTAAAAACTAATACGGTAATCGTTTTATCCTTACCTTCATAAGCTCACGAGCTACAAATTTATGATTTAAATTAAATTTGATGTTTATTTTAGCATGCACTTTTTTTATATGTATTTTGAATGTTTTTATTTTAATTTTGGAGAAATATTTTGGATGTTTTTTATTTGGCTAAATACTACGATTTCTACTATTTTATGAGTTGCTTTAAAAAAATTTGGATCATAGTTTTATTTCAATTGCGATGTTTTTTATTATCTTTTTATAATTAAAGTGCGGGTAATGTGTATGGGTATGGGCACTTAGGTGCCTATGGGGTATGGGGAAGGACACTAAAGTTGTTACCCACGAGGGTACGAGCTCGGGTACGGGCATTTTTTACAAACACGAGTATAGGAAAGGGTACTATAGTACCCTATCCATTGGGCACCCATTGCCATCCCTAGACAACCCTACCTCCGTTCAAACAATACAATAGTAAATTGCTTATTTTTAAATTAATATATTTTAATTGAATCCTAGTATGATCATTAGGGTGACTCATCTTTAGTGAACCCCATGGTTAAATTGCGATGATATAAAATTAAAACTTTCACTGTTATATCACTGTGTCATATTCTACTTTTGCAAATCAAAGACAAATCATAAGATAAAAATTAACCGCATTCATTCCAACAAAGAAGGAAGATGGGATTCAAGGATATCCTAATCGTCGTTAGACATCTAAATCAAACCAACCTAATATCGCATTGGGCATGGTAATTAAAAATCTGCAACCGTGTTATCTCTTTTTATTTTATTTACTTTCAATAAATTCCGCTAATTGTTAAGTTGAATGACAATATACGTGGAGGCGATAACTTATCGTTTTATTCCTTGTTTACGATTTGATGGAGTTGTCAAATTGAATCCATCACACTCCCAAGACTCATAGAAAGATTTCCTATTCTTTTAAGAAAAAATTGTAATTTTATTTTGTATAGAGGCGGTTTTAGATGGAGGAAAGTACTTGGATATGAAAACTTTCTTTAGCTCATTCCATGTAGAAATGTATTTGGATGACAACGACTGTAGCCAAATTCTTGCTCTATCCCTTGAAAAAGGTGAGAGTTTAAGCCTTATGGAATCGCTTGTGACACTATTCATTTCCAAAGTGTCACAATACTCAAGAAAAATATCTAAATGAAGATTTGGATTATATGCAGACACACTATAAAATATAAAATTTATTTTGTTGTCCTGTGGAAAACAAGGACGGTTTTAGTTCAAAATTATTAACTTCCACCGTAGGACACACAGTACTTGAATGTGGATCCATAATAGAGGGATTGCATAGTCTTTCAAAGGGTGATGTTTAGTATCGGAAAATTGTGATCTTTCTCCATCTTAGGTTAATTTAACATGAGCCTTTAATTTAATATTAACAAATATCAATGGATAGGATTCATCTAAAACTTTACCTGAAACATTGATGAATTTTAATAATAAAATATTGATATAATTTTTTTTTAAACTGGACCAAGTCACCTAACTTTTATATATTTATATATTTGGAACGAATAAAAGGCTGTGTTATAATTTATATTTCTAAAAAAAAATGAACTATGTTATTTGTTTTCCGAAACCAAATTTTAATATTATTTTTTACTTTCACAAAAAAAAAACTCGACTTTTTTTATTATATATACATATTTCCGGTTGACGGACACTCCGTACTCATCTATATGTTTTTTTTTTATTCTAATGCTAACACTGTATAAATAATTTTTAAGAAATTTAGATTTCAATTAATATCATACGTATAACTGTTTGTGGCTTATTGCGACAAATCATAATTATATATTTACGTTATTCATAAGTTTTAGTTCAACTGATACGTTTTTTAAAATTATTAAATCGAACGTTGGAAAGGGTTCGAACCCCGACTCTTTTATCGTCATTTCTTTTATCTATAAAAAATAAATACATTTACGTTAAAAAAAAAACTATAGTCCAACTTTGATTAGTGGCATTAATTTATTTATTTTTTGACAAGAGCATTAAAATTTTATTGTAATGGCATTAAGGAAAACACGGGAGGGTAAAAAAATATAAAAAAAAATCACCCATAAAGGGATAAGGAAAACAATATGGGTCATGTTTTTGACTCATGGCATGAATTGGAATATAGCAAAACAGGTACACAGGTAAATAATAGATAAGACAAAATTGATCTAAGATGGGAAAAATTTTACATTGCCCCATGCTAAAACCTACCCTTTCAAAGTTCTACTTTCAGCCATGTATGCAAAAAAATTGTGATTGCTATCTTATTCTTTGATGGAGAAACCTCTTTATCTCGTGTATTGGTTGAAAAATTCTCCCAAGACTTTGAATTATTCACATCAAACAAGAGAACATTCAAAATAGAAAATCAAAAAGAAATTTTTCAATCTAATTGGGATAGAAAAAATCAACCCTCATCATTTGAATGATTTTAGACCTATTTCGTTGATGGGCAGCATATATAAAATCTTGGCTAAAGTGTTGGCTAATAGACTTCGTTCGGTGATTGGGTTAGTTATATCAGATGCCCAGTCGGCCTTCATTAAAGGTCGCCAAATTATGGACGATATTATGGTGGCTAATGAGATTGTTGATGAAGCGCGGAAGCGCCATAAGGATTTGATTCTTTTTAAGGTCGACTTCGAAAAAGCGTACGATTTGGTGGATTGGGGATACCTTGAGGAAGTTATGTATAAGATGGGTTTCCCGTCTCTTTGGCGAAAATGGATTAAAGAGTGTATTGGTACAGCTACAGCCTCAGTTCTGGTTAATGGGTCACCTACGGATGAGTTCTCTCTGGGGAGGGGATTGAGGCAAGGAGACCCTCTCTCGCCTTTCTTGTTTCTTTTGGCAGCAGAGGGCTTCAATGTTTTGATGGATGCTTTGACTCGGAACAATCTTTTTTCGGGTTTTCAGGTGGGTAACAGTGCTTCGACAATTGTGTCACACCTCCAATTTGCTGATGATACTTTGATTTTAGGTGACAAATCTTGGGCCAATATTCGGGCTATGCGCGCTATTCTTCTCCTGTTTCAATCCTTGTCTGGTTTAAAGGTTAATTTTTCAAAGAGCTGCCTAGTGAGGGTGAATATCGCACACTCTTGGTTGGCTGAAGCAGCTTTGGTTTTGAATTGTAAGGTGGGGTCTATACCATTTGTGTATCTGGGTATGCCTATTGGTGGTAATACTCGTCGCTTGTCCTTTTGGGAACCTCTGCTGAACCGTATCAGATCTAGACTAGCGGGTTGGAGTTCTAAACATCTATCTTTTGGTGGCCGTCTAATTTTACTGAAATCTGTCATGTCATCTTTGCCTGTTTACGCTCTTTCTTTTTTCAAGGCTCCAACATGTATCATCTCCTCTATTGAATCTTTATTTAATTGTTTTTTTT
>Ga0315913_1006916_pt1 | contig 13688 bp, 8 predicted proteins | sample MpolsnodulesMG_FD_207736 | JGI IMG/M metagenome (GOLD analysis project Ga0315913, IMG submission 207736) | Medicago polymorpha root nodule microbial communities from Los Angeles, California, United States - small nodules | ecosystem: Host-associated > Plants > Roots > Nodule | place: USA... | reverse complement strand
CTTTTCATTTTAAAACCTTTTTTCAAAACTAATAAAAAACACAAAAACGAATCAAACGTCAATTTCTACCCCGAACTACGAGGTTTTGATCCCTCACAGGTACGTAGGCAAAGGACACTCGTCCTTTCAAATCAATATAGCACAATTAATTAAATAAAAATCAAGAGGTTCCCATAGAATACTATGGATATTTAGGGTGCTAACACCTTCTCTAAATATAACTAACCCCCGAACCCTAAATCTTTTAAAAGGGGTTTTTCGAACTTTTTTTTTCCCCTTTTCTCTTAAAATTAAATGTTCAGTCGTGAAATAAAATAGTGAGTCAAACGCTAATCAAATAGCCTTGATCTCCGAAAAATGGCGCGACATTTAGGGTTAAATATTTTTTTGGTCCCTATAAATATACTAACTTTTCGTTTTAGTCCCTCTAAAATTTTCCTTCAACTTTTAGTCCCTATAAAATTTTTAATAACTACTTTTGGTCCCTATTTTTAAATTAATTTGTGTATTTTTAATGAAATTGTGCAGAAATATGTAGTATATTGTAAAAAAAAATCCCAAAAAATAATTAGAATTTTTTAACAAAACATAAATTAAATATGAATTTTTAACCGTCAAAAATATAAAAATTCATATTAAATTCATGTTTTGTTAAAAAATTCTAAATTTTTTTTGGAGAGATTCATATAATATTATGAATTTTTGTAAAAAAATTATATTCAAAAATATGAATTCTACATATGATTTTACTTTAAAAGAAGGACCAAAAGTGAAGATGGAAAAAAAATTTGGTCAGGTAACATAGTGGCTAAAAGTCACCTTATAACGTGAATAAGTGAGGTGTCCGGAGTTCGAACCTGGCCCCTACATATAATAATGGATTATCCTACCAACTGAGTGACAAGATGAAAAATAAAGAATGCATGAAATATGCAAGGTCCGGGTCTGAAAACTTCCGCCACCTTACAAATAAAATATACAGGTTGAATATTCATGAATTTTTACCGGAAAGGATAACTTATAAATATCTAGATTCCTTAAAAAAAAAAAATGAATAATAAAGGAGAGACTCGGAGAGGGTTTGTAATTAAAAAAACTGTAACTTTGAATTGTGAATCGGAGAATAAACGCTAGCGGAGAAAGGAAAGAATCACATGAGTTTGGGTTTGATTTATAATCGTTGAATCGAATGCCAACAACTTAGTTAACGAAGAAGAAGGGGAAATGAAGAAAGACGATGATGATGATGATAAAGACCCCAGACTTGCCGGTGCTATTCTCTTCGGTCTAATTGCCGCCACAACCACTACTCTCCTCGTACGTAAGCTTATAGATTCATTTCTTTTTAGGTTTCGCTAATAATTCATTATCCTAATCTCAATTTTCTTTCAGTTCGGTCAGGTTCGCAAAACTCTTGAATGGTTCTCTATTCAGGTATTAACTTTCGTTACAATTAATCAGTTTTTGATGAACCGATTTCTGTTTTCTTAACTATTATGTGTTTGAACTCTTTTATTTTAATTTTAGGTAACGAGGACTCAGGCATGGAAAGGAAAGAGTGGTAGTTATAGAACAGCTTATCAGGAAGAGGCTTGGAGAAAACACAATAAACGAATGCAAGAAGAGTACGAGGAAGAGATGGAGAGAGTCGTCAGTTTTTTCCTCTTCTCATCAACTTTATATTTCATTATTGTTCAAATTTTAAATGCAAGATTTGCTTTGTTGTGTAGCAAAGATGAGGATATAGCGTTGGTTGTGTAGTAAGACTAGATGGGATTGGATTAGATATGATAACATTAGATAGATAGTCGGGGTAGCCCCTATTGTAGAAAAGATAGTATAGTGGTAACTTGCCTTATGTGGTTTGTGCATGTAGAGAGAAGACTTGTAGATTTTGTAGTCCTGAGAGAGTCAATCGGATGGAGGGTAGTCAAATCACTTGCGGCAAAGGAAAACTTAGAAAAACCACATGAGAAACAATTAAGAAAGATTTAGAGATTAATGAGTTGAATAGAGACATGCTATATGATAGAACATTATGGCATTCTTTCATCCTTGTAGCCAGCCGGTCCCACTTAGTAGGATAAGCTCGGTTGTTGTTTGTTAGTTGTAGTTGTAATGTTGTGGGAAGGTTAAGTCACAATGTTTTAGAAATAAGACAAATTTTATTGCTTTATCATAAGCCAGAAAGAAATGCAGTTTTTAGCTTCAGCTTAGGTGTGATCTAGAACAGAATCTTGGAGATAGGACTCCTTTAGGGAAGAGTACTCCTCTTGTCTGACCAGAAAAATAAACCTTAAGTGCTCTTTTAGGCCAGTGTATTTCGCTCTTATAAGTTTCAGATACTGATATGAATTGGTAATTTGTTACAAAGAAATTGAGAAAGATCTCTTGGATTACAACTTTGCAGAACATGCAACTTTCATGCTTTAAGGCACTAATTCTCTCACAAAGCACTCGCCGTCCTCCCCTCTTAAGCCTTGTTGTTTGTGAACACCGTGGCCCACTTTTCTAACTATTCCCAGCTAACTAATCAAAGACCCGGATTTGGAATCTCTCCATTGAAGATTCTCTCAATTTTTCTCAAGTGGAATCTCAACCATCAAATATGAGAAAGAAGATGAGAGTTAGATTTAAAGAAAAGTGGTTGGTGTGTTTAAATGGTGAAGACTGAAAATGGAGAAAAATTGAGAAAATTTTCAATGGAGAGAATCCAAATCCCAAAGACCCATGTCACCACCTCCTCCTTCGCACTAATTTTTGGTACAATTGCCTGTGTTGCGTCAACCATTTATACTGCTCTCCTTGTGTAATCTGCAAAAAAGGTTGGTCCAGGCAGGGTGTGCACCATTTCTATCATTATCTCAAAATGGTAATATTTTCCTAATAACATACAAAGTTATTAGAGATAAACTTTATAAAAACGATGAAAGATCTCTTAAACAAGAGAAAGAAAAAAAAACAAATGACACGATAATCTATAAATATGCCTTTCTATTCTGCATCACTAGGTGATTTTCCATTTGTTCTTTGTAGGAACGAATACGGCGTATGCAAAACGTGTTTAACAGAGAAAGAAATAAGTTCAAAAGAGGGTATGAAAGCTGGAGGGAACATGGTCCCAACGCATATCATCAACATTTCCAAAGAGAAGATTGGTATTGGAAGACTGATAATTCATACAGAGACAGGAGGACTAATTATCGAGAAACTCCAAGAGAGAGCGGAAACTATGCATTATCACATCACTACTCAGTTTTGGGTCTTGACAGGTACTCGCTGAGATCTAAGACAATTGTCCATCTAATCTCTGGAGGAAACATTGTGTTTTTTTCACATATTTAACCTGAGGAATTACAAGATAACTGTTTGCATTATAGATTATTATAGAAATAACAAATGAGAACTGTGTTGGTGAAGAAAATGCCTTGTACTCTATGGCTGGATATATGCTTATATGGTAAATCCAGAGCTGTCAATTTATCTAATTTTAGACACTATGTACTTTAGATGTATGTGATTCTGATACTTAGTAATAGTTTCAACTTGCAAGATCGGTATTTGTGAATGGAGTTTCAGTTTCCAAATTTTTTCTAAAAACTGTAACTTCGTAAATGCTTGAAGACTCTTACACAATTGTGTTCTATCTGCAAATAAAGTTAGCATGATTGTTTTGCTTTCATGATTGGCCATTAAATTTAACTTTCTGATGGACTTCAGGTTTAGGAAATCACCATATTCAGATGCAGAGATTAAGGTAACTTTATTTTCTCACAATGCCTTGCACATTACTAATTTACTATTGGTGTTTTGCTATATTTTGTCTATCAATTGCTATGTGCATCTGTGCATCACACATTTTTTATACAAGTGTTTCATCATATTTTACTTTTAGTGTCTTTGATATGACCATGTTTGAAGCCTCTATAATACTGCATCATATATTGTGCGTTTGAGCACTATTCTGGAACAACTAGTTTCATAATTATTCTTTTGAAGTAGTAAAATCATATGAAATGTTGTCATGGTCCAGCCTTGAATTGTGCTCAAGGAAAATCTATAATCCTGCCATAATTTATGTACATATTATAACTATTCCCATTGCTAGAGAGTGCAGTGTTTCATCTGGTTGATAAAGATCTGAACTTGTTTGAGCGTTCATGTCCTGGTCAATTCACTTACCTAAAAGATAAGGAAAAATAAGCTGAAGAAGTGCCAAAAAGGCAGATAAATATTCTCTAGTTATACCCTGACCCAGACCAAGGGGCCAGTCTAGCACCTAACTTACTGGCTCTTACTCAGGACCAGGACCTAAACTAACCGAAAAAGGCAGCAGAAGACTTCTCTTAAAGGGATTACAGCCTTTAGTGACTTCTATCCTGATTTGATGTCCAGTAGTGTGTTCTCCCTTTCGGATTATTATTATTATTATTATGTATTTTGATATTATTGATATTGTTGCTTATTGCTCTGTTTCTTACATGACCTTGTTACTTTGTTTTGGTTTTGTTTGTTAATTATCCTCTTACCTCTGCAGTCAGCATTTAGGACAAAGGCAAAGGAGTATCATCCTGATCAGAACCAGGATAATAAAGGTAGGTCTTGACTTATTATCAGTGCATAAGATCTTGTGATCTCAAACTTTGGCATTACTAATCACTTAATCATGTATGAGGAAATGCCAGACGTTGCTGAAGCTAAGTTCAAAGAAGTGATGACTTCATTTGAGGCCATAAAACAGGAAAGAAGTAACAAAAATCAGTAATTGTCAATCTTTGCCCATCAATCCCTAGACCCAAAAGGATGTAAGTTATTCCAAGTAATTAATAAAGTTCATTATTTATTCATTTAATCTTCATCTAGCTAAATCATGAATTTGCTGTGAATAAATTTTCTGCAATCATTGGTTTTTTTTTTTTGGAATTCCTTCTATGTGTAACATATGTATTTAATTAATTAGAATTCCAACCACATATGTAATGCATGTGTATTGTGGTCTAAGTAGATTCTAGGGGGTTGCGGTCAGTCACATAATAATTCACGTAACACAGTTAGAACGCAAATTATTTTCTCATACAATAGTATGTCATTATTATTGCTACATATAACATTGGATAAAATTTGCTTGTATTAGTACTTTCTTTGTCGATCACTTGATGAGTCACGCCTCTTACACTTTGTTTAACCAAATTGCTGTCCTACTTTTACAAGTTTGGCCTTTACCATGAGCGCAATGTTCGTTTATAAGGCATTTTCCTTTTGGATTTTTAACTGCCACCTCTTCTGTCGTTTGTTTCTAAAACCAAATACTAATTAGACAAATTATCGTGTATGATCTTAAAAGTGTTTTAATTTATGTAATTGGATTTGTTGGTGTTGTTTATTTTTATCAATTATAATTTGCCACATGTATTAGATACACAGTTCGTGTGCTATATTATGATTGTAGAACCATAATAACAACACATACAGAATTTCACCTAAGTTTTGTCCATTGGATCCCCGAATGTATTTAAGTTGAATGAAGGCAGGAAAATAATGTCTTTGATGGTAATAAAGGAAAAGTTATACCAGTTTCATTTGGTTAAGTTTTTCTTTTGTGCCCCTTTTCTGGAAATGAAGCTGAATTACATCTGTATGCCTGATAGAGTTTGAATTTTAGTTTTATGCATATGATTATACTTTGATAGCAGTTTAATTTTGTTTCTATGCTTCAATGAACAGAATTTGACACTAACAGACATGTGTAACCTGTCTGAGCTGTACAAAGAAAATCTGGTAATAATATTACATTATAGTGAGCACGACTTCATTAAGTGGCCATGCCATGTTTGAACGCCACCGGCAAACATTTGAGGTTGAATATGGAAGCCATGGACAGAGATGGACACTGAAGTGCTGCTTTTCATAAGAGTTTATTTGAAGTTTATCAGCATTTGTATAACATACGTGTAGAACTAATAAATATAGCCTATGGTATGCTCTTAAGCAATTTTCAATTTATTTTTATAAATTTTCCACAATAGTTCATAGAAAATTTATACAGGAATTGATTTTCTCTTTGATTGTAAAAGCTAAATAAATTTAAGCTCTTGTATGATCAACATTTTATAGAATGAGTATTTAATAATTAAATTGTTTTTCCGAAGATTAGACCCAAATGTTTTCCATCCATATATCACGACAGCGAAAAAATGAAGAACCAAACTGTGGGGGCGAGGGTTTAATCCTGAAGTGACTGATCCTTCTGAAAACAAACCCCCAAAGACTCAAATAATCAAAGCAAGCTTAACACATTTCTTTCCTTGCTGGGTCAAGTGATGCACAAAAAACCTCGTAAAGTGCTGCTGCCAAAATATTTATGGTAGATGCAACTGGCAGCATATTCAAAGATTAAGATACCTTAGGCATTAAGCAGAGCTAAATAGCTTTGCGAATGCTTATGCATGCCGGAACATATGTGTTCATTGTGATGGATCTTTCGAGAATGACTAGCATGTTTTCTTTGGGTGTTAGAAAGTAGAAGAGATACTGAATGAGTCAGGACTTTGGGAGTTTGTTAGTGACGATATTGATACGGCATATGGTTTTATGCCTTTATTCTTTCAACTTATTGATACTTTAATACAACAAAATCTCCATACGTTCGATATGACTTTATTGTGTATCTAGAAGCGATGAAATGATGAGCTATGGAATGATGTTGAGATCCCATCCCGTGTCGCGGTAAAGCTGGTGCATTATTGCAATGCATAGTTGTAATTTCATGAAGAAGAAAAAAAAGAATCAAGTTTATTTTCTTACATAGAATTTTCATATATGAGTGACTACCATATAAATATTTTCTATGTATGCTTTCAGTTTGTTTGATTTGTGCTTGATCCGGATGATAAAAAATTCTAATTTTTTTTTAAGTGGAAGCATGTGCGCAGCCGTAGAGAACTGGGATGTTGAAGTGTAAATGTAATGTAGACGCGACAATCTTTCAGGAGCATAGAAGGTATGGTATCTGGATGTGTTTGAGGGATGACAAATCTGACTTTGTAGCAGCCAGAGGCTTGGTATATATGGTTACTACAACCTCAGGAAGCTGAAGCACAAAGGCTTATAGAGGCTATTAATTTGCTTGGCAACATGAATTGAATTTACCGGGAGTGTTTGACGACATTCAAAGTAAATTTAGTACTAGGTCGAATTTTTAAACTATTTTTAATTTTTGTAAATCTTCGTTTAGTTTCATACAAAACTAAGGGGATGTATTGGATTAGGGATTCTAAGGGATTTTAAAAGACTTTTTAATTATGAAAAAGTCTTGTAATATTCAATCAAGACTCTTTGTAATTTAAAAAAAGTCGTGTGGTATTCAATCAAGATTCTTTGTCATTTTAAAAAAGTCTCGAGGTATTCAATCAAGACTTTTCATCACTTAAAAAAAGTCTCATGGTATTCAAAACATTCAAATTTCAAAGGATTGTTTAATAAATTAGATTTTGATGGATTTTGTGGGATTTTCTAGTGAAATTTTAACAAGAAAAAGTCTTTCATGAAGACATAAGATTTCTTGGGATTGTTTTTCTTCAAAAGTTTACTATCTCTTTCTTATCCCTTCTTCCTTCTCTCTTCTCCTCTCTCTCTCTCTCTCGTCTCTCTCTCTCCTCTCTTTTCTCCCTCTTCTCTTCCCCCTCTCTCTATCTCTCATAAAAATAAAATAAAAAATAAGAGTATGTATTGAAAATATTATGATAGAGAGCGTGTTGTAATCATTTCTTTTCAATGAGTCCTTAAAATTCATAAAATCTTTTGAAATCTTATAAATCCATAAAATTCTTTAAAATCCTTTAAAATCTTATGATGTAAATCCATTGAAATCCAAATTGAAAATCCTTATAGTCTTTTAAAATCATGAAAGTCATTAAAATTCAACAAAATCTTTTAAAATCTTTGAGACTTTTTTAAGCAAAAATTGTCCTTTAAAATCCTAATCCAATACACCCCCTAAAGTTTTATTAAGAGATAAACAAATAACGTTGCAACTTTGTGGTACGTTTGTTGATAGGTACATAAGTATTTTTATTTTTTTCGCAAAAGATTCATAAGCATGTGTCAGGACTACACTTATGAATAAGATGAATTAGTTTGATTTTTGTCAAAAGCAAATATTTTTAAAGACCAACACATTTAGATTAGTCGTGTTGGCTTGCGACTTTGATTCTTATTTTTCTTGTCAATTTTAAAGTTAAAAGAAAGAAAGAAAGAGTCTGTATTATTAGCAGTGTAAAATAGTTTTACACTAACATCCTTGAACCCACAAAAGAAATGAAGAAAGACGATGAAGATAACGAGCCCAAACGAACTATTATCTTAGTGGTAGTTACCGCCGCCGTTTGTACTATCATGGTAAGCTTCTTCTTAGACATTTATTTAATTTCGATTTTAGGTTTCATTAATAATTTTACCATCCTAATTTCAATTTGCAGCACGGTTCAGTGGTAAAAACTCTTCGATGGTTCTCTGATGAGGTATTTGCTTCTAATGTATGTAGTTTCAAGTGCAACAAGAACAAGATCATTGCTGAAACTTGTCTTTTTTGAACTCTTTTAATGTAGTTGAGAAGGAAGAGTGGTAATAAGCCAATGCAAGACGCGCAAAAGGCCTTTAACAGAGACAATGCTCCCAATCAGCATTTCCAAACAGAAGATCTGTATCATAAGACTGATACTTCATACAGAAACACGAGGACTAATTGTCGAGAAACTCCAAGAGAGACCGGAAACTATGCATTATCACATCACTACTCAATTTTGGGTCTTGACCAGTATAGGAAAGCGCCGTATTCAGATTATGAGATTAAGGTAACTTTATTTTCTCATAATGCCTTGCACGCTTTTGCTACATTTTGTGTATCCATTCATATGTGCATCAAAGTCATCTTGATATGACCAGAATTGAAGCTTCTATGATACTAAGACAGAGATTGTGTGTTTGAGAACTATTCTTGACTGCTAGTTTTATAATTATTCTTTTTGAGAGCAGTAAAATCATATGAAACGATGCCATGGTCCAGCCTACGAATCGTACATATTATAATTATTCATCTTGCTTGAGTTGAGTTGAGTTGAGAGTGCTAGTGTTCCATCTGGTTGAGATTTGAGAAAGACCTGAACTTGTTTGAGCGTTTGTGCCCTTGTCACTTCACTAGCCTAAAAGATAAGGAAAATATGCTGAATAAGTCCCAAAAGGTCAGATAAATATTCTGGAGTTACACCCAGACCCAGACCAAGGGGCCAGGCTAGCACCTTATTTACTGCCTTACTGCCTCTTACTCAGGACCAAGACCTAAACTAACCAAAAAAGGCAGCAGAAGAAGGCTTCTCTAAAAGGGACTACAGCCTATCGCGACTTCTATCCTGATTTCATGTCCTGTTGTGTGTTCTCCCTTCAGATTATTATTATGTATTTTGATATTATTGATACTGTGGCTTATTGCTCTCTTTCCGACGAGACTTTGTTACTTTGTTTTGATTTTCTTTGTTAATTATCCTCTTATCTCTGCAGTTAGCATTTAGGACAAAGGTAAAAGAGTATCATCCTGATCAGAACAAGGATAATAAAGGTAGGTCCTGACTTATTAACATTGCATAAGATCTTGTGATCTCAAACTTTGGCTTTGTTAATCACATAATCATGTATGGGGAAATGACAGACGTTGCTGAAGCTAAGTTCAAAGAAGTGATGACTTCGTTCGAGGCTATAAAACAGGAAAGAAAGAACCAGAGTCAATAATTGCCTAACTATGCCCATTAATCCCAGAGCCCAAAAGGATGTTAGGTATTCCAAATAATTTATAAAGTTCATTATTTATTCTTTTAATTTTCATCCAGCTAAATTATGAATTTTCTGCAAATAAATTGTCTGCAATCATTACAGATTATATTTTTTTGTGTTTCGGAAATTTATCTATGTATTGTTAGATATGTATTTAATTAATTAGAATTCCAATCACAATGCCTCTGTATTATACTCAGTTGGAGCTCGTCATACTAGGCAAACTATATTTTCTCACACAATGTCATTATTGTTGCTGCATATAATGTTAGATACAATTTGCTTGTACTGGTACTTTCATTGTCGATTACTTGATAAGTCATGCCTCTCACACTTTGTTTAACCAAATCGTTTACGAGGCATTTTCCTTTTGGATTCTTACTGACAAATCTATATGTCATTTGTTTCTGAAACCAAATAATTAGACAAACTACCTTGTATGATCTTAAAAGTGTTTTAACTTATGCAATTAATTTCGTTCAAAGCTTAGGTGTTGCTTGTGTTTATCACTTATAATATGCGACATGCATTAGATACACAATTCATGTTCTATAGAACTGTGAAAACAACACACACAAAATCGCACCTAGGTTTTGTCCATTAGATACCTGAATGCATTTTAAGTTGAGCAAAGGCAGGAAAATGATATCTTTGATGGTAATAAAGGAAAAGTTATACCAGTTTCTTTTGGTTTTCTTTTGTTCCCCTTTTTTCTGGAAGTCTAATTTTAGTTCTATGCATATGATTATACTGATGATAGCAATTTAACTGTCTTTATATATGAACAGAATTTGACACTTAACAGACATGAGTAACTCGTCCGAGCTGTACAAAGAAAAGATGGCAATGATATTAAAGTGTAGTCATTGAGTGGCAATCCATTGATATGAACGCCACCGGCAAACATTTTGTCATGTATGAACGCCGCCGGCAAACATTCAAGGTTGAATATGGAAGCCATAAACAGAAACGGATACTTAGTGCTGTTTAGAAGACTTTATTTCAAGTTTATAGTATGAGATAAGCATTTGTGTAGCATAAGTGTTTGGAAGAACTAATAAATATAGCTCATAAGCAATTTTCAATTTATTTTTATAAATTTCCCAAAATAGTTCAGAGAAAATTTATTCAGAGCTTGATTTTCTCTTTGATTGTAATTTGGTAAAAGCATCATACATTTATGCTCTTGTATGATTGACATTTTATAAAAAGAGTATTTCCCAAATGTTTCCAAAGGTTGATCTCTCCCCACAAGTATCCTTACCCATTGTAGATGGTGTCCCCTTATATTCAATTCAAGTTAAATTAATTCTGAGATTCTCTAACACTTACTAAAATCTTATTTTGGTCATTCCCAATTAGATTTTTTTTTTTTTTTTTTGGTCAAGTTCCCAATTAGATTTTTATTTACACCTTTAAATTATTCGGTTATATCTAGAACTTCATTAATAGTTGATCATAATACCAAAATAACTTACCTCATTATTAACCTTAAAAATCCTATAATCTCATCTATCAAATTTACTCTTCGCATCTTTCATAGGCATGGCAACAAAACCCGTGCTCATGGGTACCCGCCCAAACCAACTCCGATTTGACTGAATTTGGGTTTTTCCCGATTTGAAAATACGGGTACGAAACGGGTAACGGGGATATATGTACCCACCCCGAACTCATATTATTTAGTTTGATAATTGTCATGATATAAGAACTTAGTTAAAAGAGCAACCCAATTTTTCGGTAAGGAAATGTTAAAATGAGCGCAAATTGTTGGATAATGCATTACAACAGTACCATTGAAGCTTAAAAAAACTTTTTTTAAAAAAAAATTGATTCACTGCGGGAACGGGGATGGGGCGGGAATACTCGAACCAATTGGGGGAAGGGGATGGGATTCAATTTTTCATCCCCGTTAGGTATGGGTAGGGTAATGGGTAAGTATATCGGAGTAGGGGATGGGGAAGGCAAAACCTATCCCCACCCCGCCCCATTGTCATGCCTAATCTCTCATAAACATTCAATGAAGATGAATAAATTTGATGAAAGGTTAAAGATTGAAGAACAAAATTTTCAAGGTGAGCAATTTACAAATTTTTTTAAAAATTGAAATAAAATAATAATAAGGGTTTTGTAGAAGTTTATCAATGCCTACTATTATTGTATGATATACTCATGTTTTAATACTAGTTTCGTCATACAATGTTAGTGCATGTTGTTAGTAGTTTATACTTTAAAGCGTCTGTTCAATACGCACCGTCCCCTTTACGTCTTGCAAGAATTTGTTTTACTCCTTAAAGTTTCAATCAAATGAGATGAAATAACAACCAGCTATAAAATGTAAAGACCAAAATTCAGACAAATACAAAAACAAAAGAACCCAGCAATGTACAATATTTACTACTCCATAAAGAATCAAACTTAAAAGCCATAATTTTTACGTTTCAATCGAATCTGTTAGATTTCTAACTGAAAACAATGCTAGCTCATCTTGGAAACACCTTGACTTTTTAAGACGTATTCACTAAATACAAATTTATGCATCTGGAGGAGCTCTATAATAAGCTGGAACAGTTGCAGGGAAGAACATTTGACGGATTCCTTCTGCCTTAATAATGGGCAAGATGATTCCGGATGCACTCTGCCAAAAGACCATTGGTTTTTACAATTAAAGTGGGTTTTCCAACAATTTATTCAAATAAAATAACAACGAATCCAAAAACTCCCTACTTACAGCGATTAATCGTATTCCAATCCATATGCGTTTAGGGGAAGGAAATGGTAACAACAAACGACCAACACCATATATCGCAACAGCGAAGAAATGAAGAACCAAACTCAGGGGGCGAGGGTTTAATCCTGAAAGCAAAGAGACTGGTCCTTCTGAAAATAAACCCCCAAGACTCAGATAATCAAAGCAAGCTTGACGCATTTCTTTCCTTGCTGGATCAGGTGATGCACAGAAAACCTTGTAAAGTGCTCCTGCCAACGTATTTATGGTGGATGCCACTGGCTGTATATTCAAATATTAAGATACATCCGGCATTAAGCAGAGTAAAAAAAATATCTTCAGGAATATGCTAATGCATTATCGTTTTAATTCAAAAGAAAAATAATTAAGGCGAAGAGGTGGTTGCCTCAGTTTAAGGAATTACCTTACGCAAGGTATAGAAGGATTCAAGGTATTTACAAAGGTTAGGTGCATCATTCAGGTCAGGTAAAGGCTTGAGAAGATTTCGCAGCACTACTATATCAGATAATGCTACAGTCATCCCACCCCCGGTTAGGGGATGGCGCATGTTGAATGCATCTCCCATCAGAAGGGCTCCCGGGGTGGGATAAGGATCGGCTGGCATGCTTCGGTTTGGCATTGTCCTTATGTGGCCTTTGTCCACTGCAGCTACGAAAGCAGCATGAAGCTCAGGGGGTACCTGCAATGTTTTTTTCCCTTATCATCAACTCATCAGCTAACTCTATTAGCTATGGATGTGAAATATAACCCTGTTCTCACTGAGTGTAAAGTAATTAAATGCTGAGCCTAAAAAACAATTTGTACTTGTAGAACCACGAGTAGACGGTACCTGTGGAGCTACCACTGTCTTCAAATATTTTGCCATTTCACCATTGGAAATAGATGGAACCTTCTGACCAGGAACATCAACCAGACAGCGAATTTCTGTACTACTTATCGGATAGAACAGAACCGGTGAAGGATCTCCCAGTATGACGTGACCATGATTTGCACATGGAAGTTCACAATTTTCTAAAACTAAGCCAACAAAACAAGAGGGAACCTCTACCTGCAAACAGAGAAAGAAAGAAAATAAAATAAAACAATGGTCCAGAATCCTACAGACTATTTGTTT
>Ga0315913_1006915_pt1 | contig 13688 bp, 8 predicted proteins | sample MpolsnodulesMG_FD_207736 | JGI IMG/M metagenome (GOLD analysis project Ga0315913, IMG submission 207736) | Medicago polymorpha root nodule microbial communities from Los Angeles, California, United States - small nodules | ecosystem: Host-associated > Plants > Roots > Nodule | place: USA... | reverse complement strand
TTAAAATGAATTTTTAACCATAAAAATTCATATTAAATTCATGTTTTGTTAAAAAATTCTAAATTTTTTTGGGAGAGATTCTTATAATATTATGAATTTTTCTGCAAAATTTTATTCAAAAATATGAATTCTACATATGAGTTTACTTTAAAGGAGGGACCAAAAGTGAAGATGGAAAATTTTTTAGGAACTAAAAGTTGAAGGAAAAATTTAGAGGGACTAAAACGAAAAGTTGGTATTTTTTCAGGGACCAAAAATATATTTAACCCTGTTTTTTTATCAATTATTATAACGATATAAATTTACCTCTTAGAACGAACAAGTTGCAGTTGGATGTTAAAGATTTAAACGTGCCGATACCTGCATATATAATTCAAAAACCTTATCAAATGGGCATACGAGGACATATTTGTATAGTCATTTAACAAAACAAAAAAAAAGTTCTGCCGTTGATTATATATTCTTGAGAACTTTCCCGCTCTATTTATATATATAAAAAAGTCTCGCTAACCAGTGCCCTCAAAACATTGGTTAAGAATTTTACAATTAAAAATGGCTAAATTGCATTTTTGGTCCCTTAACTATTTAGGTAGTATCGCTTTTGTCCCTTAATTAAAATTCGATTTATTATGGTCCCTTAACTTCTCCCTGTTACACATTTTGGTCTTTTCCGTTAGTATTAATTCAAAAACATTAGGTTTTCTTCATCTTCTTCTCCTCTTTTTCATCTTCATATCATCTCCATCAACCTTCAACAACAAGAATCCTAGAAAAGTTCCAGAAGAAAATGAAGAAAACCTAACGTTTTTGAATTAAAACAAACGGAAAGGACCAAAATGTGTAATAGAGAGAAGTTAAGAGACCAAAATAAATCAATGTTTAATTAAGGAACCAAAGCGATACTACCTAAATAGTTAAAGGACCAAAAATGCAATTTAGCCAATAAAAATTGTCTTAAAAATATAAGATCTTTCTTTTGACTATTCAATGATTACACAAATTTTACATAAAAACTTACTTATTTTGGATGTTTAGTCAATGCCCTTGAGACACTGGTTAACATTGTTAAAAAAAAAAAACTTTGAGAGGAAGATTGTGTTTAAAATTATAAGTATCCTTTTTCTTTCAATTTTTTTTAACTATCTTTTTATTTGCAAATGAATTTATTTAATTATATTAATTATTTATCCGTCAATATATCTTGTTTATTTTATATACTGTTACTATCATTAATAAATATTATCATGGACGTGCATTATTATATGCAGAGGCAGGAGTTCGACCCTCGGACTCCCTACTTATTCTCCTTGAAAATGGTGAGTTCTAACCACTAGACTATTTGACAAAAAATATATTATAATTGAAGTATAAACTAACTCCCTTAGATCAAATTTGATTTGATAAACATAAAAACAAAACTGGGTTAACCATTCGACTTTTAGTTGAAAGGACCTTAATAATCTGAAGTGCAATCGAAAGATAAATAAAGTCTGACTAAAAATTGTTCTATTCGATAATCGAATCCAGGTCCTTTTGGAGAATTCATCCTAAATTGGTGGAGCTCATTAATGACCAGAGTTCAATTGCTTAATAAATTATTAACAAATATAATAGGTTTAATTGCAGTTTTGTTCCCCCTATTTTCATCATTTTGCAGAATTAGTCCCTGAATTTTAAAATTCGACAGTTTTGGTCGCTCCATCATATTTTTAAACTATAAAAATGTGATGTGATAAATTTTAAATGTCGTGGAATATGATTTGAAGATGGAAAAAGATTAACATCGATGAAATTGTAATAAAATTTCCTTGAAAACTTCATTTAAAACATATCATATCACAATATTTTAATTTAGACATAATATTTGATAGAGGGACCGAAATTGTTGAATTTTAAATAGGGGGACCAATTTTGCAAAATGATGAAAATAAAGGGACCAAAACTGCAATTAAGCCAATTCAATACTACAAAATTATTTTAATTCCAAAAGTTTTTTGTTTTTGAATAAATAATTCTGATGTTTGTCAACATAATATTTAAAAATTATGTAAAATTATTAATAATAAAAAATTATTAATATCTTAAATAATATTATTTATAATGTTTTTATAATATTATTTAAATAAACAAGTTGAAAAGGAAAAATTTGAAAATTAACTTAAAACATAATAAACCGAGTCGTAAGACATTCAATCGTGGAATTGCCGCATACTATAAAATAACGTCTTTTCTCAAAAAATCTTGTATTTTTATTTATAACAATATATAAAGGGGATATATGAGTTTGATCTAAATTTTTCATTTTTCTAAATATATCTTTCATTTAAATTATTGTATTTATAATTTTATTTTTTTAAACTGTGATTAAATATTTAATTAAAAAAATTAGTTTATTCCTATTAAAATAGCAGCAATTTCACTGCAATATAAACAAATATTACATATAAAGTTTAACCTTATTTGCCAAAATTAAATTATAAACATATGCAATGAAATAAATATACAATTAAAAATAATAAAAAGAAAAGCAGAAAATGATAGCGGGACCTATTTAATAGTAGGACCAACTATCTATTTTATGTGTCTATCTGTCTTTAAATTACATACTTCATTTATTTTGTCAAATAGAGGGGATCTTTACCCGGCAATGTAGACGTCATGGAAGCTATAAATTATAAAAGACCTCGTGTACTGAAAAGCATTCTTGCTAACTAAAAGTGGAGTTAAGTGGGTGAAGAGAGGCTGGTCCTACACTTAGACAAGATTAGCTACTGCAAAAGTCTTTCTGCTTTTCCACAATATTATGTACCATAGTAATTATATGAAGAACATTTTCCCTATTTTTCATTAGAACTTTTATTTTTGGTCGGTAGAAAAGCAAAAGTTTACTCCTCTCACTTTTATAAATTGAAAGTTATGATCCAATGATCACTTTGAAAAAGTCCTATAACTTTATGCTTCAATCTTTAATATTCACTTTGATCTAATAACAATGGTTTACTCATCTTAATCTCACATAAACATTAGTTACATTTTACAATTTATTTGTGTTCAGTTAACAATATCACATTTGACGTATTAATAAATCTTTTTTTTTGGTTACACCTTCTTATTATAAATCTAAACATATTAATAATTAATAATGTTTTCCCTAAAAAAAAAATTAATAATGCTTATGAAGGCGATGTCGATGCATGTGGTTTATCCGAGTGGCAAGGAATTCATATACCCTAAACAAATGGTTATAGATTTGATCCATGGCTCATGTGTAGAGAAAAATTGATTGAGATTGGAGATAATTCGTTGTGTCCCCGATATATTTTTGGGTGTTATTAAGTATTGCAACTGGTTTGAACTAAAGAGTTAAATGAGTTGGAAGTCTTTAGTTCAAATTTAGACGAATAGGTAAATATTAATTTAACAACTAACTACTAATAACCTACAATATGGTTATCTCGGCAAAAAAAACGAAGGCAATGTTAATCCATAAATATGCTAATCATAAAATGAGTTATGAAATGTAAAAAAAAATTATCATGAAAGGCAACAAAGTTTCATGTAGGAAATATAAATATAACACATTTATTAAGGAATATAAATATAACACATGATAGTCATATAAAATTATTAGGAAAAAAAATAATACAAACAAGTTATCCTTGCATATCTAATTAATAAATATTCATGAAATGCTTGACCAAAAAAATATATATGAAATGGACTTTGTGTGACAACTATGTGAATTTACTCTTACTCCAAAATTGAAATTGTTAAAATTTGAACAAATTAAATTTCATATTTTGTATGGTTGATTTCCTACTGGTTGTCAAAGACTTCAGAGTGTACAGTACACCTTCCACTACTAAAAAAACAAAAATTAGTGAGGGATATTTAGTGAGGGAAAATGTGAAATCCCTCTCTAATTTCCTCACTAAATTTTGCGACCAAGGAATTTGTGAGGAATTTCATTTTTTCCGTCACTAATTTTGCTTTTTCTAGTAGTGTTCGTTCAAGCTCACCCACCATCTTTGAAATTTGAATTTAATAAAAAACTATACTTGTATCATAAATATTAACAACCTATCTACTATAGATTTGATTGATCTTGAATGAACTGGTTATCCGTTTACATGGGTGAAAGGCAGAGAAGGCCAAGGTAGATTTGATTGATATATTTTCTTAAAGTCAATTGCATAATGTCATATCACATCGATCTTATTATAATCCAATTTTACTTAAACTTCATGAGGAACAAAGAGAAAGGGGAACTAAGGAGTTAAAAAAAAAAAAAATTAAAAAAATGGATGGGTAATAGAAGATGAACTAGAGAACATAGTTGTTGGTGGGCAGGAGAGAAATCCAAATGTTGAAGTGTTGCCTCAGTTGAAAAGCTGCACAGAGGATGTTAATTATTGGGGGTGCAAATTGTGAAATAAGTATAAAGTTGATGAGTGTTACAGGAAGAGATTAAAAGAGTTAGGGGTAGTGATCAACTGTCTCTTTGATTGCACAATATGAAGAAGTACAAAACAAAATGGAAAGCTTATTGGCGCAAGAAGGGGCTTTTTAGAAGCAAAGGTCGAAAGTTTATTGGCTCATAGATGATATACTAATTCATGTTATTTCCACGCCATGGCAAGCGCAAGAAAAGCGCACTTAAGGGTTGGCAAAAAAACCAAAAACTGAACCGAACTGAACAAAACTGCTATTGAACTGAATCGTTATGTGAAAGTTATGAATTGAACTGTTATGTAAAAGTTATGAACTAAACTGCCTTTGAACCAAACCTTTTTGAAAAAACCAAAACTGAACTTGAACACAAATTGAACAAAAAACGGTGATTGAACCCAAATTGAACCAACATGATTTTCACACGGTTTAGGTGAAGAACTATTAACTAAAAGAACATGTTGCTTATTAGGATCAATAAAATTAGGATTAGAACCAACATGATATTCATCCACGACGAACATTGTTCATCCCAATCAGAGATTTCGAGACCAAGTGTATAAGGCGTGTTTGGATTGTGTTTTTCATCATCACCAATTTCTTTGTCTTTGAGTATTTTCGAGATATCGAAAGGGGCGTAGTTGTTGTTATCGTTGTTGTTTTCAATGGATTGAACTTCTTCGAGAACACTGTGAGGCTTGACGCGTTGGCCACGAGAGTAGAGTTGTTGACGAATCTCGTTGAGGTCTTGTTCGGGAGTTCCCAATTTGTCAGCGCCGATTGTGCCACAGAGGACGACGATTGTGAGGATGAGACAGACGAAAGTGAGAGTGTCGCGTTCCATTTTGATTTCACCATTTTGAAGTGTGAAAATCCTGGTTTTTTTTTCCTCACCATTATTGATTTTCACCATTATTGTCGCGTCCCAAATTAAAGCAAAACATATTGATGGGTGATGCATCTGACAGAGGAAGTATGAAAATCCTATTGATTTTTTTTAACAAAATTGTTAACCAATTTGAAGAATCAGTTCAATTTGGTTTGAATTGTTCCACTGTGGTTCGGTTCGATCACAATTTTGGGTCTAAACCGAACTTTGTTCATCCCTAGACGCAACAATATTATGGCTTTGACGAGGCAAGACAGTGTGTTGGTCACGACATAGCAAAATATATATGAAGTGGAAAACAACTATTTCACGTAGTAGTTCACCAATGAATCAAGAATGACGAAATTCCACATTGGAGTTCATTAGTCACAATGTTTTAAACGAAGATAATGGTAAGCCCTTAGCCCACTTTAATATTGTTGAATTCAAGAAGGCTTTATTTATTATGCATTCAGACAAAGCTCCAAGATCATATGGTTTGAATTCAGCGTTTTATAAAAGATTTTGCCATCTGTGTGGATTGAAAATATATCATGCGGGAATCGTTTGCTGAATAGTGGTATGTTCCAACCACAAATGGTGGATACTAACATTGTTCTTATTAAAAAAAGGTAATGCATAGACTATGCGAGATCTAATGTCCATTTCACGAAGCAATGTTATGTACAAAATCATATCCAAGGTTCTTGCGAACAGACGCAAACCTCTAATTTCATAGTGTATTTCTTAAGAGAAATTGACATTTGTAGAAAATCGCTCCATTATAGATAATGTAATCGACGCCCGTGAGATTATTCGCGATATGAAGTGTAAAAGGAAAGAAAAGGTGGGGGGAGGTTACATTGAAAGTTGATATAAGCAAGACTTATGATAGATTTGAATGAGGATATTTGAAGAAATTTATGCGAAGAATGGGGTGCCATGATAGATGGGTAAACTAGGTAACTATGTGCATGGTGAGTGTGAATTGGCAAGTGCTTAAATGGAGAAAGACTGGAACCAATTCCTCTAAAAGAAGTCTCGGATATGGTGACCCATTGTCACCTTACCTTTTCATAATGTGTGTGGAGGGTTTATCTACTTTATTCATAAAAGCGTAAGCGCGAGGAGATATTCATGGTATTAGGGTGTGTGGAGGAGATCCACTTCTCACACGTTTATTATTTGTTAACGATTGTTTCTTATTTATCAGGGCTAATACTAGAGAGAGTAATCAAATTAAGGAGATATTACAAGTTTATGAAAAATTATTTCGAGAAGCCATCAATTTTCAAAAATCAAAATTTTATTCAACAAAAACACATCAGAGGTGGACAAAGAGGAAATTAAAAGTTTTTTCCATGTTTCAGCTAGCATGGGAAGTGGAAAGTTTATGGACATGCCATTCATGATAGTTTCTCATTGACTAGATATGCATCGCTGAAGGTTAAAGGTGGTTGTTTCCTTTTATTCTTGGAAGCGTGGTGGCGTTATTCGGTTAAGACAACAACTCTTTCTGTTTTCTATTGATGCAGTTCATTGAAAGCCCCTTAGGTCTTTCGTACCCGTCAGTGATAGAAAGGGAAATTGGGGCTTCCACCCGATTGAAGGTGGAAATTTATGTAGGTTCTTATACTCCTAAGAGGTTGGAGATAGATGCCCTCCTATATACGACACACATGTTGAACGGGTTCATCACAGAGGGGGTATTTTGTGCATAAATAAGTGTTTTGATTTTTGGTTTGTTTTGTGGTGAAGGGTACCAATGGTTGTTGCTTGATGGAAACAAGTATTAACAATGGGACCTGTCTTTGAAAAAGGAATTAAAATGTTTGTTCCGAGGTTAGTTCCCTGGTGAAGTCACCACTGAACTTGTCTGACCTAAGATCATTAGGTAATGACATTGAATAACATTTGATTAGGGTACTTCCTTCAACAACACCCTTTTTCTCTGGGCGAATGAGGTGGTGTACCTGCACACACTCCGATTGTTACGTCAGTAAGCGTTTTAGGGGTAAAAGTGAGGATACCTGACCTAGTGTCTATGAGTTAGTATTTATAATGTAGGTTTAGAGCTTTGGCCCTTGAACCTTTATCTGAGAAACTATCCTTTGAGGGGCATATGTGAGCAGATTAAGGGAGTATATCGCATCAGATCCGAATTGAAGGGTCCAGATATCTTCCAAGGCCATTATTCTCATGCGATCATGCATGCAGTCTATACCATGATCTTTAAGGGACTTGCACAAAGAATTACTTAGAACATACATGTTGGGTTGGCCGCCTCACCGGAAAATTATGTAAACTATAAAATAAATATAAGGAATAATGCATATTCTTTAGAGTAAAAAAGAAGGATGCCATGTGATGGACGAAATTAGCAAGTCTACCAAATCACAACAAGTAGTAAAGTAGTAAGTTGTACCATTCTCCACAAAGATTGTCATTCAACTTAATAATTAGCAAAACTTATTTTAAAAGTGAAAACTAGTAAAAGATGAGTAGAATTGCAGGGTTGAATTGCCCTACCCAATGCAACATTATATTTTTGTGATTCAAATGATTAATGGCAATTAGGGTTTCCTTGAATCTCCACTTCAACTTTGATTGGAATTTATCTTTTAAGAAATAAAACAACATCTTTTGTTGATCATTGATTTAATGTGTCACGACGGTGCTACTCGTTCTAAGTTCCTCTAGGTAACTTTTGCAGGACCCACCGAAGTAGTGTACTATGTTATTAGAGGAAAAGTAGAGACAAAGACGACTTAAACCTTAACCTCCTAACCTCTACAAGAAGTAGTAATTAGAAAAGGCAATGAATTGATAAAATTTTGGGGTTGTTAGTGCCTACTTTAATCCTACAGATCAATCTATAAGTTTACACTCGTAGTTAACCAAATATCGAAGCATTATGAACGGGTGTAATCTAATTTAAATCTCAACACTGTAAAAAGAATAAACTGAATGTAAACTTTATTAATAAATTCCATCAAATAAGACGGGGTTCATCGTGGAACCCTAATCAAGAGGTTTAGTTGCTCATGGCAACAAACATCATAACAAAACAATAGAAAAAATATACCCTAGAAAGAATAAAAGGAGGATAAATTTCGCCTTGAATCTCTGATGCTTGACCCTTGCAAGGGTCTCTATTTATAGCATTAAGTTACTTAGGGATTAAAAGAAGAAATATGGGATTTATCCGCCGATCTAGCTTGGAAAACAAGCAAAAAGCAGTTTTTACCCGCTTCCAGGCGCAGGGGCACATGGTGCAGGCGTAGGGGCGCCTAAGGCAGCCCCTCAAGTGCAATTTCTTGCGTTTTCGTGTCATTTTCGATCGTTCTTTCGTCTGGAAACTCCTAGAAACTTGAAATGAATTTTCTTCACTTTGTATTTTCTTTAACAACCTTCTAAGAACCCTTGATCAATAATTCTTCATCCTTGATCCTTCACATCATGTCTTGATTTGATGATTTACATGATTCCTCACTACAAAACATTCAAAACACCTATGAAGTTGCATGATCTAGGATAAAACATAATTGCAACGACTCAAGTGAAAACAATAATATGTTCCTCAAACCATTGACAACTCTTCTAACTCTGATGCAAAGAAAAAGTACTAAAAACATAGCCAAAATGTCATATGATGCTCAGTCCTCACCAAGCATCTACGGAAATTTTACCCTATACCCTTACATATCAACCTTCACCCCTACAAATTTCCAAAAATTCCAGTTTTACCCTTTTATCATTTAATTTTTTAAACCTTAATTTTCACCCTCACTTTCATCTTTTGTAAGTTTCAAAGTTCATCCTACATCACATTTTTTTTCTTCGAAATACTCCAAAAAAACAGTCCCTTTTGGCATTAATTTTTCACAAAACTAATGTTTATTGCTGCGTAAAATAAAACCGGAAAACTCTTGATATTGTTTCGGTGTATGAACATCTACGTATTGAAAGCTCCAAGAGCACATTTCTGGAATTGCAACACATAAAAAGTTATGAAACGTAAGGTGAGTTTAAAATGGCATCCGTGTATGTTGGTACTTGTTTGGGTTCTTTTGAATTTGTGGATCCATTCAATTAGATGAGATGAGAGTCTCATTAAAAAAAACAAAATGAAACTAGAAAAAATCTATAAAAAAAACCAAATCCTATGAATTATAGTTTTCCGATTACGACGTTTGTGAAACTCAAACCCGGAAAATGTATCGAAACACTGTCTAAGATGCGAACAACATATTAAGACCAAACAATCCAGTCAGAGATTTCTATGTATCGGATCCAAATATAGATCTCTGAACCCACCAATCTGAAATTTTTAAGCAACAAATCAAAAACGAAAAGCTAGTATGAGTTTTCGAGCAAACAGAATTAACCGGAACGAAGAATATGAATTATCCGAACGAAAAGGTGAATCGGAAACCATGCTTGAGCATTTCCGAACACAAAACTTAACAGATAACGATTATTTGCTTTTTCCGGCAACAGAAGACACACCGAAATACTTAAAAGTTGAGAGGAAGAAGGGAAAGCTTGAAAAAGCTTCAAGAGAAAAATGATTAATTTGCTTGCTGTTATGTTTATATTGGAGGGTATAATAGGAAGTTTGTGTAAAATGTAGGGGTGGAGGTATAAATGTATGGGTACAGGGTAAAATTTCCAGCATCTACGAGTTCGTGTAATATGTTGTTTGCTTCTGCAAGTAAAGTAATAGAACTGTGAAAATAGGTTAGGTCCACTGGGCATTTTAATACGGGTCAGGCCATAAAAATAGTATGAAAAAAACAACCCTTTCTTTTTGGGCTAACCCACTTGGCCCATATTTTTCAGAATTCTGCTCTTCCCCCTGCACTTTTCGCTCCCAACCAACCAAACTGACCAAAATACCTATGCTTTAGTTAACTGACGTAAGTGTAAAAAAAAAAACGTGACTTAGTTTTTACACATGTGTGACTTAAATCACGCTGGAATTAACACCTGCGTGAGTTAACTCACGCAGGTATTGTTTTTGCATATTCACATTGTTTTTGCAAAAATGCAGTGTGCGAAAAAATTAGTGGCAACCATGAAGCTTTTCTCTTCATTAGTCTATACTTGTTGGCCTTTGGTAGTGCAGGCTTGAAAGCTTCTCTGCCAGCACATGGTGCTGACCAGTTTGATGAAAAAGATCCCAAAGAAACAAGACAAATGTCTATCTTCTTTAATGCTCTCTTACTTGCTATTTGCATTGGTGGTTCTGTCAGCTTAACATTTAATGTTCTGTCAGCTTAACATTTACTTGCAAAAACATTGTGAATATGCAAAAACAATGCATGCGTGAGTTAACTCACGCAAGTGTTAATTCTAGCGTGAGTTAACTCGTTAACTCACGCAGCGTGATTTAAGTCACGCATGTGTAAAAACTAAGTCACGTTTTTTTTTTTTACACTTGCGTTAGTTAATTAACACAAAGGTATTTTGGTCAGTTTGGCTAAGTGGGAGCGAAAAGTGCAGGGGGAAGAGCAGAATTCTATTTTTCAAGGGCTAGGTCGGGCTTGCGGGTAGGCCCATTAAAAATACTAAAAATATTTATAAAATAATTTTGGTAAGAGATAAACCAGAAGTAGAAGAGATACTATTGTCTGTAGTACCAAATGTTCAAGAGACTTAGCTCGAAAAAAAATCAATTTTATAATTTATTTTGTCTTCTATTTTGAGTTGTTGGATTAGTAATTATTTTGTTATGTAAGACATAATTTGTTGTTTCCAATTCCAACGTTCAATTTTTTGAGTTATGTTAAATACTATCTTCTTTTCCATGGATAGTTTTTTGTGGTATTTGCCTTTTTTTAATATTGATTTAATAGATGTTTTTATGGTATTTATACTTTTGCATGGATGTTTTTGTGGTATTTATCTATTATGGATATATTGATTTAATAGATGTTTTATATGCCCCTTAAATAAGTTTATAAAGACATGTGATTTATTTTATAAATAATAATATGTGACGTTTCTAAAATAAATAATGTGATATGTAGCTTTATAGTTCTTGGCATCACTTTTAAAAAAAATGAAATAATATATTTTGAAATAAGGGACGGGCCGATCCATCGAACTGTATAGTCTACTACTAATTAAACTGGTTTCAATTTTGACAGTCCATGAATAAAGTAAGCCGACACTCTTTAACCTATTTATATATGCTAACCCATGAGATTAAGGTAGGTTGGGTTGGACCAGCCCATTTACCAACCTCGATTCTTTATTTGGTTAACCAATCAAAGGTATATTGAGAAATCATAATCATGTACATGCAAGAATGCTGCTATGCAATTCTTTGACGTGCCGTGCTTCCGTATTGGTTTTGGTATAGGTCATTTTCAGTCAAAGACTTACTTCTCTCTACCTCATTTTTCTTCTCTTTATTGCTCTCTTAATATGTTTGGAATTTTTTCTAATATAATCATGTAGATGCTTTGTCCATTGCGAATTTGCGATACAACAAAAACAAGAGAGTAAGGTAGCTTCAAGCCCACCGAAACTTATCTTTAAGTCACTTATGACAATTCCTAGTAAACAATAACCAGTGGAAATGGATTATAATGTTTTAAATGGTATAATTATAATTGTGATAAATAGAACTGTATTTTCAATATTTAATTGCATTAGTCCATGAGCTATGATAGAGATAAACTAGTTTGGTCCTTCCAAGGTGTTAGAAAAACAACCCGTTTCAAAACAGTAAATAAACGACAATTGCAAACAATAAACAACAAAGTTTAATAACGAAGTTCGGCCAATTATGTCTAAATTTCGACCATAAAGCAGTTGTAGTTTTATCTTTTGGTGAAATGATTATAGTTTACAGTGGTACATCTCGTATTTAAATACTATGTTCTATGTTTGTTCTCGTCTACTTGTCAATCTTTATGAATAAAAGTTATCGTGAATATAACTCAATTGACAGAGATAATGCATTGTTATACGTAGGAGTTGAGATTCAAACCTCGAACATCCCACTTATTCATCTAAAATATGCATTCTAACCACGAGACTATTTGACAAAAAATAATATTTATGACTAAAAAACATCTATTTGCAACTTGTGATTTTTTGCTATCGGACATGGTTTGGATGTAGTGTTTTCAATGCCGGATGACTTATTTATTTTAGTCCATAGCTTCACATACTAGGAAAAGGGTATAAAAGGGGATGAAATGGTTATCTTTAATTTGTTGGTAAGTTATTTGGTCGATTTAGGATCATAGGAACTGATGCATTTTCTCAAATTAAACCCCGGATGCTCTTAGTATTATAGAGCAAATTAATCAAGTTAAAGTTTTGGTAATGGTTTCTCAATAAGGGTAAGGGTCGTTGTCTTCTATAAGAATGGTGTGTCATACCTTCAACTAATATAATTTCGGATAAGTGCATTGTACTGTCCAGCCTTGTAACTCGCATATACAATCTTTTTCTTAAGGCGACATATAATTTCGGACGGAGAGAGTAATTTTAAATTGTTTTCATTATTTCAAGTAATACACCATATTTAGCTAGCATTTCATCTTCTCTCGCAATTCCTTCAAAAAAAAATCTTCTCTCACAATTATTCAGTTCACGAGTCTCGCACACCTTCTTTTTTAACAAGTTAAAACAATCATTTATTATAAAAAAAATTGAAAATATAAGTTATTTTCATTAATATTCTTTAGAAGGCAATGAAACAAAACAACAACTGGCCTACGAAAAAGGGATATCCAAGAAAACAACCTTCCTAAAGTCCTACAAGACCCCACTTTTCATCTTTTCTTCTATGAAAGGAAGTTTGAAAAATTAATCCAAATTAAAGAAAGCTTTTAGAATCAATATTAAAAATAAAAAAAAAGGTTACAAATTAAAATCGCGTGGGAATTCTATGAAGTACGTACGTACGTACCTATCGACATCATATCATATTCATATATATACCATAGTGGCAACAAGTACGTAGGCCATGTAGTAGACAGAAGTTAAACTTTAACCTATTAAAGGTACTGTTTAATTTAAGCCTTTGAAATGCTTTTGTCCATAGTGCTGAAATTGACCTATGAACTATTTTGGTTGTTTAGTCTAATTGGAACTAAAAATATTTAAACCATGTTATTTTGTATATCTGTATAATCTTCTTTCTTTGATGTTCAACAGTTAAAGTGACCCTCTAAAAACAGTTAAAGTGACGCACAAATCCTTCAATGTATTGGTGAATTTGTGGTCCATTTTAGAGCATGAATCAATATTGATTATTGACTAGTGATCAGTTGGACCATATAGTATAGTAGCTGCTGTGTTGCATCATTACATAGTGTTTTGATTATGGACCACAACATATTATTTTCAA
>Ga0315913_1006909_pt1 | contig 13693 bp, 8 predicted proteins | sample MpolsnodulesMG_FD_207736 | JGI IMG/M metagenome (GOLD analysis project Ga0315913, IMG submission 207736) | Medicago polymorpha root nodule microbial communities from Los Angeles, California, United States - small nodules | ecosystem: Host-associated > Plants > Roots > Nodule | place: USA... | reverse complement strand
AAAAAATATGGTAAAATGTTATAGACTTACTCATGGTTCTAAACTTGTAAACATAATTGTGTTCATCTAAACATTTCAACAAACCTTTCATTCCTAACATTTTAACTCTTATGGACTTTTTGTATCTTTAATGTGCGTTGTAAACTCGATTGATTAACGTTACACAGTCTTTTCTTTATCTTTCAAAGTCGTCGAGATATTCCTTAGTTGCACCATATTCTTTGTAATTTAGCAACAAACTCATTCTCTTCCCCATTTAAACTACCAACAATAATATGACCTAACTTTGAATTCGTTAGATGGTTATGCAGTCTACAAACAATACTAAGTGACCATATATTTCATTTTAATAAATAACCATGCAACCTAAATGAGCATTCACATTTTCTTGACCATGTGTCTTTTTGCTTTAGTTTCTTCTTGGTTCCTTGCTGCACACACATCTTTCACAACCCATAACTAACTTGGATGCTCTTCGTTCAACACCATGATAAATTTTTCTATAATTAAGGTAAATTTGGACTTTGATACTTGACGACAAACCCAATTAATTGAATCATCTCTAACTCTATATTTCACATTTTTGAAACATTGTTTTGTCATATCAACTTCATAATTAGCAAGTTTAGAAACATCAGGCTTAACAATGTTCTCTTTTGAATCAACATTTGGTTTCTAATCAACTTCAATTCTATTTTATTCTAAGATGAATTTTTACTAATCCATAAACAAAACCAAATGTACAAGATTAATTTTAACATGGTTGCATATAAAAAGAAGAAATGGTAGTGCATGTTTAAATTGAGGTAACATTCTCAAAATCACGACATTCATTGTAATTTTAGTAAATGCTACCCTATAAAAGCTCATCAATCGTGAATTTATCCAATCATTTATCCAAACATAGACAAGTGGGAAACGTTTCATGGCAAAGAAGAAAATGAATGGACGAAACATCAATGACGTTGAGAGAGAGTTTTTTACTTTAAGTAGATATAAAACGGAAGAAGAAAATTAACAAAGAGACAAAAGGCACTAGTTATATGTGGGTGGGAAATATTGTATAGTTTATTATGGTCCCTACTAACTATAACCCCACCATTTTATCGTTGAGTTAAATTCTTTATGAAAAGTTAGCTCATAAAAGCCTTTCCTTTGGGCCATGCTACTACTAACACATCAATCTCTACCAAGTACCAACACACGAATGGTATGGTATCATTCTTCACCTAGTGAGTGAGTGGCAATCAAGAAACAAGAAGACCCTTTTCCATCATCACTTGGTAATTCCAATGCAAAATGATTTCCATAATTCTAAGGGAAGAAAAAAACAAAAAGGTAAAAAAAAATAAAAATTGAAGATTAGATATGAACAAATTGTCAAATTAATTAACCAAGTTTCTTGGACTCCGGTGGCAAAGAGCTCCTTCCAAGGACGTATCCGGGGAATATCAGGTTTGATTTCCAGGAGGAACAACGCATGACCAGTGCGCATGCCTCTATACATGAGCCGGATTAGTCAACTACCATTGATGGGTCGGAAACCAGTGCGAAAGAAAAAAAATGTCAAATTAATTGGAACAAAGAAGAAATGGTATAGTGGTTATTCATATCCACTATAATTTTCTTCATCTATAACCAAACATATCTTAGTAAACATATTGAATCATTAGCTTTTTAGGTAAACAAGCACTTCATCGATCTACAAAAACAAAATTATTTTGTTTCCTTTCGGTCTTGAATAACACATTTTACAAGGTCAGTTTTTCTTTTTACAATTCAAAGAACTATGATGTGTTTCTCAATTAAAAAAAATGTTACTTTGCGTTTCTTCTTTTACTTTCATTTTTTTTTCTTTCCATTATGCTTTCCTTACCCTTGAGTATATGCACTTCCATATTTTATAAATAAATTATGAATCACGTGACACGAAGAAGGTTCATGGCAAACATATATTGGAATTTTAATTTGTAAGATTGGATCCAAGTATCATGGCCTCTTTTTCCCTAATGCTTTTCATACTCACAAGAACTTGGATTTCATATTAGAAATTATTAATCACATTGTGAAGAGAATTCTGATTTGTATGATTGGATCTATGTATGTCACGTTCAATACAACCACTTAAATTGAATATTAATTGAAACATGAGGAGCAGAAATAATTAAATCACAAACTGCCAAATACTATTTAATAGTAAAAACATACCGCTGCTATAAAACAAAACAATTTTCCTTAAAAAAAAATACAATATTATAGTTGAATTTTTTGTTAAGTTTACCACATTCTTGTTACTAATAAGAGTTTTATTTTGTCACAAAAACTAAAATAATTTGATAAAGTATTTTTAAATGTTTAAAAATTATAAAAATTATAAAAATTACTCATAAGAATAATTATGTAAAAATTTATTTCATATAAATAATATTTACATATAAGAATATTGATGATATATGTTAATATATATTACTTTCTATTTTTATTTATTTTATGTATTCTTAAGTAATCAACGTACTTATAAGGTCTGATAGTGTTCATCGAGAAAAAACTTAAATTTCTCTCTCACTTAGAGATGATTCAAATTCAAAAAGAGAGTTGGAAGGTGACTTTCAGAAAAGAATTCTGCAAGTGTTTGCCATTCACGAGAGACAATTAGTTAAAGGAAATGTACCATAAAAAGTAAAAAGATGTTAAGAAATTTCAGATTTCCCTACATGATAAAATAATGCATATGTCAAGTAGAAGTGGCCAAACATAAGCAGTGCATGGCATTTATCTTGCACATAAACAGTAACATATTAACTATCTCCCTCCGTTTGGTAACAATAATGAGTCTCCAATTCATGAATCTAGCTTGTGTCGGTAAACCTATAGAATGTTAGAAGATGGACCACTCTATGGTTCATTTAAATGCTTTTTGAACACAACGTGTGCAACTAATGGAAGAGATTGTGCACATTTATAATGATTGATTAATTTATCAGTAATGCTTGTTCTCAAATAGGTAACTTGAGGGGAGTTAAATGAGTTTTAGCGAAGGTTCATCAAATTGAGAAGGTGTGGTCCAATTCTAGTTAGGACATTAAAGGAGTAACTACTCCCGTATAAACTTGTTCACTCCCATACAAACTGATCAAAATACTCTCCACGCGAGTTAACTCACGTTCGATAAACTGGAATATAACTTACATGAGTTAACTCATACTGGGATTATAACCTACATAAGTTAACTCACGTTGGGTTATAACCTACGTGGGTTAACTCACATGGATGAACCAATGTAGCAAACGTGACTTAAATCACGTTGAATTTAACACATGCGTGACTTAAGTCACGTGGAGGTATTTTCGAAAGTTCAGTTAGGAGTGAGCACAATTCCCAAAGAAGTATTGAGAAAGTGGTTTAAGCCTTTAAGGTTTCATCTATGCTCTAAAAAATTCTTTCTCCTTCTACCAACTAATCACTAATATTATTCCATATAATAATTTTTTGTTATAAATGATAGCAATAAGAATTTAGTGAGAAACTTTCTAATATACATACACACATTAAACCAAATGTTTAAGAGGAGACTAAAATTCCAGATTTAAGGTTTATTTTCTATGAACTCTCATATTCATTAAGTTAAGAAAGAGGAGATTAAAATTCCAAATTTAAAAATTAAGGGACTAAAATCATATTTCATCAAAATTACTTTTTAGCTAAAGATTTTTTTGAACGTGGTATATAATAAGATTTTATGGTGTCCACTGAAGTATATAGTCAATCAATTCCATCTAGTAAAGGAAAGATTTTATTTTTGTTGTGAGAGCTTCATGGATGCAAAGAACTATAATTTAGAATGTAAAGGTAAGATTTTAAGATTTGTGGTGAGGGTGGGACCCATTGGCTATGGTCTACTATTGTACAATCATATGAGAACTTTTGTCCTTGATGCATGTCAACATTCACACGTGCAATAGATTTACATCAAATGGACTTTTACATCCCCAACAAACAATAGTTGTAATGAAAAATCCAAAACAATGTGCATCATTAACATAATGAAATCCCATCATAATGCTATTATAGGTCCCATGTCCTTCCAAAATAAAATTTACACACGCGTATGTAGGGGATTAAAATGCTTAATCCTGACCAATTATCAAAATGACAAATCTTTGTCTATTAGATACAATATATGATCAGTCTTTGTTTCTTTCCAATTATTTGGACAAGCCTCTAATATGCACTAATGTCTCAAAATTATAATTATAGAAATAGAGATAAGACTAGCTGAGTAGACAACTTTTCTATAACACAAACAAATCCATCACGGGAAATTGTTTTGTTTGTTAAAAACAGTGTCATTTCATAGAAACTAGATTTGTTAGGAGATTTTCATGGACTTGAAGGGATTTAACTATAAGGTGGGTAGAGGTTATCTTGCATATTGATAATCAAATTAGTGTTTTAAATCAAGAAATTGATGTTAAATTAATTTTAGGTGAATTGATGATGTTATATTGTGATATAGAAAGCATCTTTGATAATTATACAATAACATTGTTGAAAAAAATTACAGGGACATTTAATCATTTTTCAATGTAATATCATGTCATCACATTATTTTCTAAAATACATACATAAATAAAATATGATTGAATGAATTTAATATATATAGACACACATACATGCTCTCAATACTCGTTCAACATGATATCATGTCTTCACATTATTTTCTAAAATACATAAAGAAATATTTACGTGATAAAATATAATTGAGTGAATTATATTATATCGATACTCGTTATTTTCTAATGATGTTAGGAAACAAACTTTTTGACTAAATGTTACTCAAGTAACTTAGTACATAATTTTTTTAATAGATAGATAATATGACAATATTTACTGAAAAATCGCATATAAGTGGATGAGTCAGAGTTTGAATAAAAATTTCAACATTTTTACTAGTTCAGCTAAAATTTATGGGTCTTAGTACATAACTTAGTACATAAATTTCATTAAAATCAAATTGAACAAAAACAAAATCACATACTTCCAATATTGAAGATTAGTTATAAAATTCGTTTGGATTCACCCGAGTTCGAATCCTGACTGAAAATTGTCATTTATCTGACTTTACTTACTTCTCAACCTAATTCTACGTTATTATGACATTTTCCATAGTTATCTTAGTTATACTAGTATAGTGAATATGAAAAGCAAGCATTCAATCTTTGACATTCATTCCTAATGGAGATCTTGAGATTTCCATCCCTTTTGAGTTTTGAATGCTTTGAAATGGCACCATGGTTTCACTCATTAGTTTGACTCAATTTGGTTTTCTCATTTTTTTCACTTTGGTTTCTTAAACCGTCCAAGGTGCGGTGCTCCACTGAGTTCAGCTTTGTTTTCTCTCGATGAAGGTGACCTATACCTTTCAAATTTCCATTATATTTTAAGGTCATAACGTATAGAAAATCTCTTGGTCATACATAATCTTCATATTAAAAGGTAAATCACTATCTCGTTTTCATCATTTTTGTCCAAATGCATCCTTAAATTCAGGGTTCCTGCTCCCTAATAACTTTCCAAAGTCTATAAATTATCGCCATGAAAGGTAATGGATACAAAGTGATGATAGTTTAAAAATTCTTCCATATACCAAACCACACTACGTTGAACCTGTCCAATCAAACCCACGAGTCTATTATTGGTATGTCATGTCTTTTTGCTTCATTTTACTTTTGGAAATTAAAATGATGATAACAACTTTGCCGGCTTGGACACTTTAAAGATGTTGAGTTCTTTTTCAACCTAAAACAAAATTAAAATTTCTAACTAGTGATTGAGTTTAAGTGCTTAATGAGTTATGGTTAAGAAAAAATCATTTGAGAGAACTTCAGTTCGAATCTTGACTGAAATAATTTTTTCAGATTTTACCTACATATCGGCCAAGTTCTAATCCAATCCAAATTATTATAACACTTTCTCCTTCGTACATGAAGATTAAGACAAAAAAAAATTTCGTTAATGTTAAATACACAAAGCATGTTGTTCAAAATCATTTCATAACCATTATTAATAGCTTCACATTAGATGAAATATGACATGAAATTGTGTTTGTAAGTGGGAGTTGTCATCATCGTAAAAGCCAATTATGTAGGGTTTAGTTTTTCAAAATGTGTCAGAGTCTATCCAAGATTCATTGGGCTACTTCTCTATTAGGTTCCTGCTATCGGCACCCTCAAATCACGCGCTCTTGATATCCATCCCTTAGCGTGAGGAGAGTGTGTTAATTGTTCCACACTTCATGAAATATGACCTAAATTTGTGTCTTACAAGTTGGTTTTGAAGGGTAGGTTTAATCCAAAATCTAAGAGGATCAAGTGCAAATAGCTCCTCAAACATGTTCTTAAATAATTACTGAAATCTATAATTTTGTAAATTACACTTTAAAATCATTTCATAACTGTTAAAAATTCCCTGACGCAAAACCAAATCTTTCCACAATCTGCAAGCCAGGTCAAAAGTTTCATGGGACATACTTGGTCCATTAAACCCGGAAAAGGTTATGTTTCTTTACAGCATTCAATTCAACAGTGTCTCGAAGAGTGGGGACAAAAAAGTAAGAAGGAGGGGGCCAGAATTTAGCAGTTTCAAGCAGATTTCTGCAGATTGTTTTGACAGGAAAAAATGGTGAAGATTTCTTGCAATGATTCATTCCACTTTAAGCAATGATGGTACCAGCCTGAGCCAACTGATGAGTATCATTAGCCAATAAGGGTCAAGTCCATCATGACTGTGACTGGGAGTGAGTGCTTTCTTGTTTCCTTCTGGGTATAGTGGATGTTTAACTTTGATAGGAGCATGATGACTACATTATGCCACAATTTGATTAGCATCAACACATGAAGAGTACAAGTCATATTTGAACAACTTTTGCGACAACAATCTAACTGATTAACACAGTTAAAAAAAAGGTTAATTAAGTTTAATAGATATGGTCAAATTTACATGTAATTGAACACCTAAAAGTTATGGTCAACTAGGTCTGAATTCATGGTTAATGAAGTTATATTTATTGGTGGTTAACATGTTTCGACATATGGTATATTTGTTAATCATCTACTAAATTTAATTAACCACTAGTATTTAAATTTTATTAACAATTTAAAAAGTTGTCACGAGAATTGTCTAAATTTATTGTACAGAAATTATTTCTCTATAAAGAGCGGGTGTAATAGTCTTGCATTTAGTCTTTTACTTTTATATCTGACTTGCTAAAAGCTATTAAGCAGATTCTAGCAAACTGTTACTATAGGTGATTTGTGGTGGATCTGATTCAGAGTCATTGAATGAAACAAGTTTACTAAGCAAATTTTGAATGTGTTTTCTCACCGCCACCGAGCATTGGATGCCTTCTAACCGTGAAATCAGAGTCATTGAATGAAGCTACTATTTGTTAAGGATATGTATTTGATTCCAAGTAAATTGAACTAATATTTCAACGATGACATCTTTGATGACATCTTTAATTTTATTATGACAACATAACTCGTTTTGTCTAACCTCTACATTATAAATTTGTATTTTGGTGGTATGTTCAGAAAATATAATTGTTAACTCGACAAAAATTTGTTGTTAGCCGGTGCGTTGCACGGGTGGAAATACTAGTATCCAAACACTCACCAATGTCCAATACTATTGTAAAGCCTCCAACGTCTGTGCATACTTTTAGGGGATCCATGACTTTGCTGCCATATACTTCACCATAGACGAAACTGGTGGTCAGCGACTCTAGTAGAAAAGGTGAGCCTGAACACAAGAGAAAGCGAGGTAATTGTTTGGTACAAAGGGTACACCAAAAGGCTACAAATGATAGATTAAATCAATTAACCCGGTGATTGGAAATCATGTCTCATCGTGGACCATCAATAGTAGTTGTCCATGGTAGAATGGTCTGTGATGCTCATGAGGACTAATCTTGTTACTTGACGACATTGTTGAGCTTGCCTAAGTGAATGGCAAATAAGACCCAAACGCCATGTATAAAATACTGACGTTAAAAATTAGACAACCCAGTGATGAAGGAATCTGATTGTAACAAGATGAATACTTGGGGAACCAAAGCTGCACAAACGTAATATCTTTGGGACTTGAACAATTAAGCAACAAATAAAAACTAGCTTCTCACCTTTATTTTGTCCATCATCAGATTCATCACAAAGTATTTGTTCTTGTTCCCCTCCACAAGCTGAATTGAAGTCAATAGATAAAATGTGCCTTATCAATTGGAATTTGGCAAAGGCGTCGAAAAAAAGAACAACATCCACTAAGTTTGTTTACTTCCATTTGCCTTCGCGATGTTTAGTTAATCAGCCATGGATCTAACAGGGTGCCATACATCGAATCCTCTAGCCCTTATTTTGTTTTTATCATCAGATTTTTCCATTAATAGATGAGATAGCACATTGTCACTCAAAGGTGGACAACCAGTAAACAACTGAACATAATAATACAAAAAAATATATATACAAAGGATCTTTTGGCACAATTGGCATCAGTTCAAACTCAGGTGTGATGAATTCAAAGGTTTCTCTTTCAAATCGCAAGCTCTTACTTGATATATCCACATGTATTCCATGATATAACACCATACTTATACTCTGATTTAAGAAAAATTATTTTTTAATTTCATTTTGCAGAAGAGAACAGGAAAAATTTAACAGTTTACTTCATCAATCAGACCATGTGCATTTAGAAACTTGAGTGAGGATATTCAATTTTTTCACTCCGATTTGGCAAGTTGCAACACACATTGAACTCTAATATAAAATGTTAAATGATGCTTCAACTTAGCAATATTCAAGGTCAATTTGGTTTCAGCTGATAGATCTTCGGGGACAAAATGTACAAGCCAACTACTATATAAAGAAACATCTGACCTCAAATGCTATTAACCAAAAAAAGGTCACCTCCCAAAACATCTCATTACCGAGGAGGTAAGAGCAGAAGTCAGAAATGTCATTCCAGCAGATCCACCAGGAAAGTATGATATAGCATAGTACCCAAGTGAGAGAACCTACAGGTAAAGACAAATTCAGTTTAATACAAGACTATAGTTTTTGAAAGAAAAAACTAAAAATTATATACAAAAATATGTAAGGAAGACAAATTCCCACATCCCATTGGCTGAAAGCATGTTAAAAACACAGCAGAACCAGGAATGTGGGAATAGTAGCTCTTAGATTTATATTGGTTTTGCTATGATGAATATTGTTGCTATTCACTGTAATAGATATTATGCTCAAAAGTCAAAAACCTTGGATATACTTAAACCAACATATGCAGAAAATAGATGCTAAAGAGAAAAGCTACAATTAACTATTTTAAGAATACAAGGAATTGTTACCTGCACTACAGAGAATATCACAGAAAGAAAGTAGCTGTGAAGCACCATTGACACATATATGGTACCTATCATACTTCCTAGAAAGACCAACGTAAAAGGGAGCCTCTGAAATATAATCACAAAGAGACAATTAGAAAGTGTGACAAAACATGAATAATCAAATCAAAACAGACTATATTTTCTGAAAGTCCAAACTCAAACTGAAGCAACTGATCAAGTTTTTTCCCTTTCAATGCAAGCAACGGGAAACTAAATTCTCGTTACCTCCTTTGACAACATGTGAGCAAGCTGATTCTTTGGACCCTTTAGAGCAAAGAATGATCCAATAATAAATCCACACCCAAGAGTAAAGCATATAGCAAACTTTTGGGGCATAACCACCATGACAGGCAGGAACAGTGTAAATGCTATGAAAACAAAGAAGACCCCACTTGCCAGAAACAAACCAAAATACACTAGTGCTTTGCCAGAAGGAACGCTACTAGTGGCAGACTGGAAGCTGCCAGGTAGATCTCTCACACCTTTGGAAACCCTGAACAAAAAGACAGATTGCATAAGTACTTGAGGACAATTTTATCATTTTATTTAAACTATCAATTAAAAAATTGGTTAAATTCCATTAAAATAGGAACAATCAACAACAATAGCAATAACAATCCAAAGCAATAGGAACAATATTGAATAATAATAACAATAATAATAATAGTAATAATTATAATAATAATAATAACGAAGCACACAGAAGAACATAAAAAAGTTTCACGTGCAATTGTATACGAAACTTTTGCATGAAGACGGCAAGGAGTTACTGACACCAAGAGATGGAAATGGAAAGTTCAAGCACTGGTGTATGTATTTGATTGCTTCCGTGGTATGAAAACATAATGTTGTCACCAAGAAGAAAAAACACTGAAGTTAGAGAGTAATATCATCGATGACTTGAAGGATTTTACTCACTACAAACTTGCAATCAGAAATAGAATCTCAACCACAGCTTTGAATACTCCTTTTCACAAGCATAAAGTGCACATCCTTGAAAATTAAAATACTATTAACTCAGCTTCTTAGCTCTAAACTACTCACTAATATATATTTTGTCATATTTTCATGTTTGAATAACAATTACTCATTAACATAAGAATGACTGTATGACAGGATATGGATAGCAAAACCTCAGTGTAGAGATACAGGTTTGACCTTAGTGAAGAGAAAATAGATCATTACTAATTGCTAATTTTTTTTGCCACATAAACAGAGGAAGTGATGAAGCTTAGATGAGTCAAGTCTAACAGTATAATTACATTGGAAAACATCTATGAAGGGTTGAGTGGCCTGAGCCCACTAAAGTTATTGCTTGTCATCCTTGCTTCTCAGAGGACAATAATAAGGTTCAGCTGAGTAAACCCCTGACTGTATCAATGCATAGAAACACACAACGATATGTTTTTCCCATTGAGGACAGTGGGGGTCGAGCTGCCTGAGTCAACTCCATACTAACAAATAAATATGGAACATATAATTGCGGGTTGAGCCCTCTGAGGTTATTGCTTTTTTTTTTTAATTATATACTGACTCCCTCCATCTCTCAAGTAATTGATTGGAATTAAAATTTGTTCTTATCTTTGAAATAAGCAGCTAAATTAGATCCATAGACTGTTTGTCAGTTGTCACAATAATGCCATTCACATATATAACATCAAATATACAATGTTGAGACCATAGAGAGCAGACAACAAAAGATTGTTTCCTAGATTTGAAGCTAGAATAAAGGCAGACCCCAACCTCTGAAACCATGATCTAGGAGCCTGTTACAAAGAAAGAAGGTAAACAAGGTAAACAGGAGCTACAACAACTAAAGTGTCAGGGCCAAGGTGAGGTAAGGGAAGTTTCATTTGGGAAACAATCCCCTCAACTTATACGTTTCTCAGAAAGAGCGAAGGCCTACTACCTACAGGCAGAGACAAAAGCTCATGAAGTCTACGAAATTTAGTTCATATCAATGTAGTTAAACTCAATATTTTACTCAGAATCAGGAAGGGAAAATGAAATCGTAACATGAACCATAAGATTCTGCAAAGTTTATAAAACTCATATATGCACCTATGAATACATGTATAATTTCATAAATAAGAGGAAAAAAACCTTTAAATCACAGTTCAAATAATTAACTAAATTAAGATACATAAGCATAAGGAAGTCAATGAGAAAAAAGTCATGTCCTCGTGAGCTTAGCTCAGTTGGTAGGGACATTGCATTACATATGCAGGGGCTAGGGATCGAACTCAGGACACCCCACTTATTCACTTTTTTATCTAGCCACTAGGCTACTTGACCAAAAAAAGTCATACATAACTCATAAATTCACCACAAACAAAATAACTTTGTCTAGTACAAAATACCAAGACGTAAACACCTGTTCCTCAAATAGATTATCTAAATTAAACTTTCCGAAAATATAATATAATTAATGTTTCGCTTTCCAAGTATAATGAGAATTCATTATATCATAGAGTTTATTGCATTCTTATATTCACAACACCTTAAAAACATTAATGATAGTTTTAATTTCTCTTGTAAATTGTACTTAACATGTATATAAATAGTTGTTCTTGTAGTGTGTTACTCATTCATGTATTCTGACATCCCTATCATATATGCATACAGATGAATTTATGTGTGTTATATGAGTTATAATTTTATTTATAGAATCTTACAATTTGTGTTACGATTCGGCAATTTACAATTTTACTTCACTTTTGAATAAAATCTTAAGTTTGACTGCCTTGCTGATGATACCATATTAGGATTATAATAGGTGAAAAAGGGCGAGAAACTGGAGAAAATGTGCAGAGAGAAACTGAGAGAAGCTGCCATAATCTGGGTTGTTATTTTTGAATTATTTCAGATAATGATGTTGCACCTCTACTTTTCAGGATGTCGAACCAAATACAAAGAACTAGTGTTATGTTATTACAACTTAGAAGTAACTACCAACTACCTGCAACTGAAAAACAATTAGCAGCCTTAGAGAAAATATTGATGTGCAACAGACATGCTTGCTTCGTCGCTTTCCACAAAGGTTGGTGCTGACTATAAGTCAACCTTAGTCAACTCCTAAATGAACCAATACACATGGAAACCATAACTATGTGGGTAGCCCATTGAACATGTTTGCTTCCTTCTCATATCCATATGGTTGACTGGCAAGATCTAATCTTTTAGATTAATGCCAACCAAGTTCACATAGCTCATCTTTTGCTAACACATTCACATAGTCCCCCTTTGTTTTTCTTCACACCACTTTGCATCATAGAGAATAAATTTATAAGAAAAGAAGGTAAATCTTAATAGAATGTTGGAGAATTACAACATTGGAAAAGGTAAACACACATACGCTAGTGGTGGCAAAATGATCAATTAATATCATTATATATCCAGCCCACCAAGACATAACAATATCCAATCCAACTCAAATGTGTATTTTCTTTAGTCAATAGCGGTATTGCGTAGCGGCCCCTAGGTGCTACACGAAACCCTGTTGTTGCATTTTCACATAGTGGCTGTAACGGCCAAATAGTGGATGTAGCGGCCCTGTTGTGAAGCTCTTGTAAAAAGCTAAATATGCCAATATTATCTTTGCAGTCACCACAGTTACAAGTTTTGGTTGCCCCATATGCCAAAGGCATATATATGTGCTATATATATGTGCTAGACTTTATTTTGAGAAATCGGTGGTGATTTCAACAAACTGAAAGTGGAAAATGGGTACCTTGAAGCCGTTCCCCTCTCCAAGCCACCCACTCATCTGAATCACAACAAGTTGTACTTATGTGAACTGGATAGAACTTCTAAAGTTGATGGGGTGCGGAAGGGAGGAAAGCATCAATAGAGAACGAAGGGATCGATAATCAATTTTTAAATGCAAAAAATATAATTAATTTGAATAGTGGGTTGGAAATCAATCCATGAAAATGTGTTACTGTCTGGGTTGGACATGAATCCTCTAAACATGCCATGGATATATTGGATAAATGATTAATCAGATATAAAGTCCATCCAACCCTCAATTTGACCTCCTAAAACTTGCACAAACACACTTTGTTAAATCCCTAATATAGAACGTCAACATTAGATTAGAAGAAATAAAAGGTTGGGAAAATATGGTCAGTAGCATTTAGTGAATAACTAACTATAAAGCCAGAGGTGAAACTACGTGTATCCCTACAGGGGTCCAAGCCCCTGCTGTGCTGCAGAAAGTAGCAATAATACTAGTAAGCGTGTCTGGATTTTTAAAAA
>Ga0315913_1006906_pt1 | contig 13696 bp, 20 predicted proteins | sample MpolsnodulesMG_FD_207736 | JGI IMG/M metagenome (GOLD analysis project Ga0315913, IMG submission 207736) | Medicago polymorpha root nodule microbial communities from Los Angeles, California, United States - small nodules | ecosystem: Host-associated > Plants > Roots > Nodule | place: USA... | reverse complement strand
GTTCCAAAGTCTACCACTAGTTTCTACTACAGACTATTAATTTCTATACTATCGAACTATACTCTAGACTAACATTACTACTTTAACGACTAACCGTGACATCATAGCTATGCTCGATCATACTTTATTGAGCGCAGAAAATTTATCCACATATTTTCAATTCCAAACTATCCTTGTATCCTACATCATTTCTAAATCTCTAAGACATGGCTAATACTATCCAACCATCCTCTATGACTATCCCTATTTTTATTGAGGAAACTATGATTTTTGGAGCTTTAAAAGGAGGATATTTATTTGCTCTCATGAGATATTGTAGATGAAGGATTTACTATTCTCATGGACACTTAAACTCTCAATGCAGCTCACAAAACAAAAAAGAGTTGAAGGAAACTAAATAGAAAGATTCAAAGGTATTATTCTTTCTGTACCAAACATTATCAAATAAAATATTTCTAAGAATAATGGAATCTACAAGTTTCAAAGATGTGTGGAATACATAGAGGAGAAGTTTCAAGAATATAACAACGTACTTGCATTAAACTTCAAACTCTAAGATGTGAGATTGAATTAATAAAAATGAAAGATTCAAAGACCGTAAAAGACTACTATATAAAATAAAAGAATTGGCAAGTCAATGAGATCCTATGGAGATGATAGTCAAGACAAAATTATATTTGAGAAAATTCTAATTTCAATTCCTCGTAAGTATGATGTCATCGTGACTACAATTAAGCAAACCAAAGACCTAACTACTTTGCCTATGACAAAACTAATTGAATCTCTAGCAGTTTATGAGCAAAGATCGACTAGGCATGACAATGACACAATTGAAAATTTCTTTTAGTCGAAGCTCAAATTACGGTCTCACCATAAATGAACAAAGGAAATAAAACCGGTGGAGTAAATTCTAGAAACAAAGGAAATTCTCAAGACATGATCAAGATCCATGCGGCATTTGAAAAGTGACAAATCATGTGGAGAAAGTTTATCGGTATAAGAGAAAGCCACAATGTCGAAACTGCAACAAATTTGCACACAATGGGAAAAATTGTTACAACAAAAATAAGCTTCAAGCAAACTTTGTTGAAGAGCATGAGTTTGAGAAATATCAACATAACTATGAGCAACATCTTTTCTATGCTATCTAAGATTCCAATGATGAATTGTTTAGAGTAAATTACTCTTCCCTTCCTTGAGAGATGCTTAAATTTCATTACCATCCTTCTTATGTCAAAATCTACACCTCCGTCCCTTAATTTTTATTTTATATTTTATTTTTAATAGTATAGCAACAAAAATATAATTCACACATGCAAGTGAAAAAGAGTGCAGACCAATTTTATTATAATCAAAATTTGAATCATTTTTGTTTGTTTTATTTTTGATAATATCATTAAAATATAATTTCAAAAATTATTATAAAATATACTACAATTCAAAATAAATTAATTTTTTAAAATTAGTAAAACCAATTATGGGTAATAAAAATGATTTTACATTCAAAATCATCAAGTTAATAAAAAAATAAAATTGTTTTTTTCATTGATTTTGAAGTTAAAAAGAAATGAAATATTTTTTGAATGGTGGATCAAAATTTGTAGATATTATAAAAATATTAAAACGGATTAAAATGTAGTACATAAATAATTCTTAAGGGAAGTGAGTATAATTTATTTTAGCTTTTTACTTCATGGGAGAAGAGTATATTATAACATAAGAGGGGAGGAGCGTGTAATTCAAGCTTCTCTTAGAGGAGAGGAGAGAAGTGTAATTTACTCTATTGTTCAATGCTCAATACGGTACTCTAAATAAATTGGTAATAAATAATAGATTAAACAACAAAAAGAAAAATCCAACATTTAATACGAGGGTTCAACTTAAGGTATGAATTTATTACAATTTTTTTTAAAGGTACGGATTGATCAATCTCTTTTTATGTCAGAAAATATCTTGAAAAGAAAAAAAAATGATATTTGGACCAAATTATTAGGAGATAATGTCAATAATGATTATTGCAAACATGACAAGGAAATGAGGAGAGAGAAAGTGAGGGGGGAAAAGGGAAAAGTGGGGCAACTAGGGTGATTCAAACTGAGAGAGGGAAAGGCAGGCTTCTGCCCATCCAGCACCACCGTGGTTATCTCCACAAGTTGGACATGACAACCACCTCTTTTTTTGTCTCAAATTTTCCAGATTCCTTTAATATGGGGGACTTATGGCAGATTTTTGCAAGGTTTGATAATGTTGGAGAGGTGTTTATCCTAAGAAACTTGATAAAAGGGGTAAAAGATTTGCTTTTGTGAAGTTTAGAGAGGTTGGTGATGCAGAGGAGTTGGAGGGGAGGATGCATGAGGTATGGTGTGGTGTGGAGAGGAGTTGTTGAGGGTGAACCTTGCTCGGTTTGGGAGAGAGGAAGAGGTTAGGGTTCCGACGAAGGTTTTGTTTCGAGGAGAAAGTTCCATGGCAGCGAAGGTGACACAGGGCACATCGTTTAAGGAGGTGTTGTCTAAAGAGGGGGGTCAATAGCAAAAACAGATGGTACTGACGTCGGTGGCTCCGATTTCGGCGATGGTGGTGCCTCCTTCTGAGGATATGATGCAGTTCTTGAGCAAAGGTTTTGTGGCCCACTTGCATCATCCAACAGGGGTAAGTCGTATTCAAACTTGATTGTTTATGGAGGGATGGAGGGAGACCAAAGGGTTTGCTATGGGAGATGGAATGTTGTTGTTACACAGTGAAAAAGAAGGGGTGATAGAAAGAGCAAGAGAGGAGAAAAAGAAATGGTGGTCGAATCACTTTTTGAACATTAAAAAATTGCTGCCACACCTTACTGGTAAACAAAGAAGAACTTGGTTAAAGTTGTATGGTGTTCCTCTGCACATTTGGGAGGAATCTGTTTTTAAGAAGATTGGTGGAAGAATAGGAGAGTTCCTGGATTTTGATGTGGATATGGCGGAAAGAAAACGTTTTGATGTTGCTAGAATTCTCATCTCTACTTATAGATGGGGATTTATTGATGATTGGGTTAGGGTGGACGTTATGGGTGCAAGTTATAATATCTGGGTGGTGGAAGAAACTACTGGGAATGCGGAGAAAGGATTAGAGGAGCTGGAATTTTCGGAGGAAAAAAACCTACCGGAAAACCACGGCGGCAGTCGGTGGCAGGAGGAGAATGGCGGTTCAGACCAATTTTCCGACGAGGATACTGTTGCAGGCTCAGATGACCAGGAGGTGGAAGAAGAAGTTGAGGAAGGGACCTAGTCTGTGCAACCTGAAGCTTTGGTTGACTTGGGGGTTAACATGGGAGAAGGTGATTGGTAGATGGTAGGGGTACATGAAGCTAGATCACAATTGGAGGCTTTAATTTCTCAAGAGCCTATAGGGTTGAGACAAGTGGAAGGAGGGGTTGAATTTGAATTGTTGATGGGGACAGGTGGGGACAGTACAGAGGGGAGAGAAGGGAGGTTTTCAGAGTGTGCAGAGAGGGGACAGAAAGTGCTGCCGCGCGTGGGGAGTCAAGCAGCGCGTGGGAGTGGGAGAGTGGAGGGAGTGTGTGGTTTGTTAGGAAAGCTGGGGGACCCGCCTGGATTTTCCAATGGGCCTGGTCAGTTGGGCCTAAGACTTTCAGATTTTACTGAATCTGAAGAATCTATTACTATGGGAGGCAGGGGTGCTATGAGCAAAACTGGGAGAAAGTCTAAAAAATGCCCCCCAATTGTATGCATGCCGAAACTTGTTCAGTTGAATGAAAAGTTGAATGAAGGGAGAGGTAGGAAGGATAGAGGAGGGAAAAAAAAAAAGAAAAGATAAAGTGAATGCTAGCTTGGAAGAGGTGGATAGTGAAAGTGGAGGTATTTTAGAGGTGGTGCTTCCGATTTGTCCGCTTACACCGGTTTCAGGTTTGAATTTTCTCATGGAGGAATTAGGAACGACGGTACCGGATACTCCTTTACCGGATAGGGCGGATGCTAGGTGTAAGGAAGTAGATGCGACTAGATTATTAAATTTAGGGAAAGAGGCGGGTATCACTTTCAATGTTATTGATGGGGAAGTGGTTAAGAGACTTGTGAATATGGAAGAAGTGGATGAGGCAAACAAGGTGGTGAGGGAGAGAAGTGTAGGTGATCAATGATTGTGCTCTCCTTTAATGTTAGAGGCTTGGGGGGTTTGGTAAAGCGCAAGCGGGTGAGGTAGCTTGTGAGGGAACAACGAGTTGATTTTTTAGCTATTTAAGAAACTAAGTTAGAGGTGATTACAGATAAGCTTTGTTATAGTTTATGGGGTGATGATGATTGTGATTGTGCGTTTCTTCCCTCAATATGTAATAGTGGTGGTATTTTATCTATTTGGAGGAAATTGGTGTCGAAGCTTATATATTCTTTTGTTGGCAATGGTTTTGTGGGGGTGTGTGTGGATTGGGGGATTCATAATAAAAGATGTTTTATTTTGAATATTTATTCGAAATGTGATTTGTTGTCAAAGAAGGCTATGTGGGAGAGTATTGGTTTGGTGAGGCATGCGTGGGGGGAAGGGGTGTGGTGTTTGATTGGGGACTTTAATTCGGTTTGCGCAAGGGAGGAGCGTAAAGGTATCAACGTCGGGATCACGTCCGAACAAAGGTTAGAGATGTATTTATTTAATAACTTTGTAGAAGTGGTGGAATGTGAGGATGTTAATCTTTTGGGGAGAAAGTTTACATGGTACCATGCTAATGGTGTTACGATGAGTAGAATTGATAGAGCTCTTATTTCGGAGGATTGGAGGGACTTGTGGGGCAATGTCGTGTTTTGGGCTCTTCCTAGAGATATATCGGATCATTGTCTGGTGGTGCTAAAGGTGGAGTCTGATGATTGGGGACCAAAACCTTTCCGGTTTAATAATTTTTGGCTTCTTAATAGTAATTTGAAGAAAGTGGTGGATGAGGAGTGGGGTAGTAGTGAGGTTAGAGGATGGATGTGATTTGTGTTGAAATCAAAGTTGAAAGGTTTGAAAACTACTCTTAAGGAGTGGAATAGATGTGAATATGGGAATGTGGAGGCGAGATTGGTGAAATTGAAGGAACATATAGAGGATTTGGATACGAGGAGTGAGAGGGGTTTGCTCTCGGTTGAAGAGGTGGCTAATAGAAAACGGTTTTTTGTGGAGTTTTGGAAATTAGCTAAGAGTAAGGAATATTTGATTGCTCAAAGGTCGAGGTCTAAATGGTTGGAGGAAGGGGATACTAACTCTAAGTATTTCCATAGGTGTATTAAAGCTAGAACCTCCCAGAATTCTATCAAGGCTCTAAAAGTGGATGGGGAGTGGTTTCAAACTCCCGGTGATGTTAGAAAAGGGGTGGTGGGTTATTTTAAGAGGCATGTGGAGGGGGGCAAAGGAGTTAGGCCGACTTTGGAGAGGTTAATTTTGAATCAATTAACGATGTTGGGAATAGTTCTTTGATTGCCCCTTTTTTGATTGAAGAGATAGAGAAGGTAAGTAGTAAAGGATAGTGATGGTGATAAAAGTCCGGGTCCGGATGGCTTTAAATTTTCTTTTTTCAAGCACTTTTGGTACCTTGAGAAAAATGAAATTAGGATCTTTTTTGATTAATATCACGGTAATGGGGCTTTACCGAGAGGTTTGTTGTCGTATTTTGTGGCGTTAATTTCAAAGGTAAAGAATCCGTCTTGTGTGAAGGATTTTAGGCCAATCTCTTTTGGGAAGTCTCTATAAATTGCTTTCTAAGGTGCTAGCGACACGTTTATCCAAGGTGATGAATCCTATTATTTTCGCTTCTCGATCGGCGTTTTTAAAGGGGAGACATTTGGTGGAAGGAGTATTGATTGTGAATGAAGAAGGAGTGTTTAATTCTTAAAGTGGATTTTGAAAAAGTCTATGATTCGGTAGATTGGTTTTTTTTTGGAATATATGTTGAAAAGGTGTGGTTTTTGCGAAAAATGGAGGGTTTGGATGAAGGCTTGTGTTTTTGGTGGTAATATGTCTATTCTAGTTAATGGGAGTCCAATGAAGGAGATTAGTATTCAACGGGGGTTTGAAACAAGGTGATCCTTTAGCTCCATTTCTTTTTCTTCTTGTGGCGGAAGGTTTTAGCGGGTTGATGCGGAATGCGGTGGACCGTAATATATTTAAAGGGTTTGAAGTCAAAAGGGGAGGGGTAACACTTTCGCATCTTCAATATGCGGATGATACTCTTTGTATTGGCAAAGCTAGTGTGGAGAACTTATGGACCTTGAAGGCGATTTTGAGGGGATTTGAGTTGGTCTCGGGCCTTAAAGTGAACTTTCATAAGAGTTGTTTAATTGGTGTTAATGTGCCTCCGGATTTTATGGAAAGAGCTTGCTCCTTTTTGAATTGTAGACAAGGTTCGGTGCCTTTTATGTATTTGGGTCTTCTGGTAGGGGATAATCCTAGAAGAGTGGAGACTTGGGAACCTTTGGTGGATCATTTGAGGCGAAGGCTTTTCTCTTGGGGAAATAGGTATATTAGTTTGGGAGGACGCATTGTTCTTCTAAACTTGGTGCTTAATTCTATTCCTATTTTCTACCTCTCTTTGATGAAAATGCCGGCTAAAGTGGTGAAGTTGATTGTGTCACTCCAAAGAAATTTTCTTTGGGGAGGGGTGATGGGGGGGAGGAGGAGGCTTTGTTGGGTGAAGTGGTCGAAAGTTTGTCAACCAAGGTTAAAAGGGGGTTTATGAGTGAGGGATATTAGGCTAGTTAATATTAGCTTACTAGCGAAATGGAGATGGAGGCTTCTTACGAAAAATGGATCTCTATGGAAAAATGTGCTTCAAGATAAGTATGGGGATGGTGTTGCGGCCTTGGAGGTTTCGAGTGGAGGGATCCGGTCTAGTGTTGCCTCAAATTGGTGGAAGGATTTGATGAAGTTGGAGGGTGGTGGAGGGGATGGTTGGTTGGTTACGGAGGTTGTGCACAAGGTGGGAGATGGGATGAATACAAGTTTTTGGAAGGATAGATGGCATTCCGAAGAGGTTCTTTGTAATCTTTATCCGAGACTATATGCATTATCAACTAATAAAAATGTTATGGTGGGTGAATTGAGGATTACAAGTGGTGAAGGAAGGGATTGGGAGTTTACTTGGAGGAGAACTCTTTTTGAATGGGAAAGAGTTACTCTTTAAAATTTGTTGGGTTTGTTGGAAGGGGTGAGGTTAGGAGGGGGGTCGGATGTGTGGAGGTGGCGCCCGGGGGAGGATTGTGTTTTTACGGTTAACTCTTGTTACAAATTGTTGGAGGGTTTGTGGTTGGCGGATGGGGAATTGAATGGTATTGAGAAGGTTGTGTTTGGTTATCTTTGGAAGTTCCAGGCACCGACGAAAGTGTTGGCTTTTGTTGGGCAACTCTTATTAACCGGATTCCAACTAGAATGAACTGGGCGGCTAGAGGGGTTTTGGAAGAAAGTAGTTCGAGAAGTCGTGTTGTGTGCGGAGGGAGGGATGAAACAGAGGTGCATCTATTCTTGCATTGTGAAGAGGTTCAAAGGGTTTGGAAAAAGTTAATGTGTTGGCTTAATTGTAATTTTATTGTTCCCAATAATCTTTTGGTGCATTTGGAATGTTGGTCGAAAGAGGTGTCCACTAAAAAACTCCGACAAGGTTTTTGGTTAATTTGGCATGCGACTTTGTGGGAGATTTGGAAGGCGAGGAATGAAATTATTTTCAATAATGGGACGTTCGACGTTGAGGAGGTGGTGGAGAATATAAAAGTTCTATCTTGGTCTTGGAGCTTGCATAGGCTTAAGATTGGTCCGAGCTTGTTTTATGAATGGTGTTGGAATCCCCACGAGTGTCTTCTTAGATAGCTTGGAGAGGGTCCTTACTGTTGGTGTGGTTTTTTCAGGTAGAGGCTTCAGCTGTTTTTTGGTCTTGTTAGTAGATGTCCATGTAATGGTATGCTATAGGCTAAAGTTTTAGAAGCAGTTGTTTTTTCCTCCTGTTGACTCATGCTTTAAACAATTCGGCTGTTAGGGAGGTTTTTATTTCTGCTTGTTATGTTCCTATGCTTTGGCGCTGGGAATTTGTACCGTCCTGTTCAACAGCAATTTCCTTGCTCATGGAATTGTTTGTTTTAATAATATTGGCTGTTAAAAAAATAAAATAATGGTTATTGCAAAAACAAGTCAATATTTAATACGATGGTTTTTTTGTTTTTGGTTTCTTAATACGAGGGTTCAAATCAAGGTATGGATTTAATAATAAAAAAAAAACTGAAGGTATAGATTGATTAATCTCTTTTTTTGTCAGCAAAATATTTAGAAGAAAAAAAATGGCATTCCGACCATATCTTTTTGGAGATATTTTCTTTAAAAAATGTTAATACTGTAATTGTCTAGTGAAGTAATTGTCCAGATTGATGATGATAAAAATTAAAATAAGTTAGGCGGGAAACCCTAAAAGCTGAAAAAAAAATCATTTGTAAGATTCATGTGCGTGACTGTATATATATAAAAATAAACGTGAGAACTGAAAATAAATAGATAGGGTATTATTGTTCCATTCCAAGGATGAGAATGAAAAAAACAACTGCTACCACCACATATCCAAAGGCTAGAGTATTTAACACCATTCCAGCTGCTACAACCACTAGACGAGTTTGTTCACATTGTGAAACAACCAAGACTCCCCTTTGGAGGAGTGGTCCTATGGGCCCTAAGGTAATTAGTTAGTCTCTTTTCTTCTGAACTTATTCGCGACTGTTTCATTTACTATCAACTTAAATTCAACAATTTCATTTCGATTTGTGCATTATAAAAAAGTTTTAAATGTTCTCATGGATTATATATAGTTAACATGAAACATGTTGGTGCAGTCGTTGTGCAACGCGTGTGGCCTTAAACAGAGAAGGGGAATGGCAAAAGCTGCTAAAGGTTCAGATACACAAAAGGAAAAGGGCAATGGTGAAAACTCATCATTTGAGGATGTGAAGAAGCTTTAATGTTCTCATGGATTTATCTTATGGTTTTATTTTTTTACTTTTATATCAAAAATATTGGTGACTATTTTGTTTGTAATTGTATGAAATCAAACAGATGTACATGCAGCACAACTAATTGCATTACACCTGCATCTATTATGCTGAATTAAAGAGAAATTTTGTGTGAGCTTTCATATATCTTTTTTTTTTTGTTATCAGCTTTCATATATGCCCTTGTAGCATAATAACGTAAATGATGTAATTGGATTTTTTTTTCTTGAAGAAGCCAAAGTAGTCCACCATGTAACTGAATTTAGATGTTTCAAATTTTTTAGAAAGAATTTTAGGGTTGATAGTCGGTTTCTATCATGCAACGTTAAGAAATTTAATTGGATGGCTCGATAAGTTGAACATTGAGCCACAACAACACTTTTATCTCCTCCACCACCTTCTTCGGATCTGCTACCCTATTTTTCCATTAAAAAAGCATTTTGTTAAAGTATTATACCCATTTCTACACTTTAAGAATCCAATAATAAGTTTTCAAATTACTCTTACTTATTAAATGATAATACATACTTGTAAGCAGTCAATTGGAGAGCAATACAATCTTCTCCTTGATCCAAAGTTTCACACTACTTTCTACGACAAACTATCAACTAAAGTCTTCTATACGATCCAAGAAAAATTACTACCTCAATGATAGAGCAAAAACTTAGACTCAAATGAATAATTTAGATATTTAATTTAGAAGTAAATTGTATTGACTTGTATTTTCTTTTACTTCTTTCTATAGTTGGGTCTTTAGTCTTTTCGTTTATATATGTAGTATATTTGACACAAAGATTGCTCTTTAAGCACCTCACAATGCCAAAAATACCCAATCAAGTCTTTGCTTGTGATAAGAAGATAACTCACAATCACTATCTTTTAGATCAGTTCCCCGTTTAATTGATTTAACAAAATGATTTTTTAGAGCAGTTAAATCTTCCTTTGACACACATTGCGAAACAAAAAACAAAATAGAATGAAAAAGTTATTTTATTTCTCTTAGATAGTTTTTATTCTCTTGTTCTTTTCAGCTTAGAACCTTGGTTTCTCATAGTTTCTATAGTTTTCTTAAGGATAGTTTAGAGATCTTAGCACTCAACTACTAACAATGCCATCAAAGCTATGTTCGATCATGCATTAGACATAAAAATTAATTCGCTTATTTCCAAACCAAACTCTTTTCCATATCCTACGTCGAGCATTTTTAAATTTTTCTAAGACATGGCTAATACTATTTAACCATCATCTACGGCTATCCCTACTTTTATTGCTAAAAACAATGATTTTTGGAGCTTTAAACCAAGACATTAATTTGCTCTCAAGAATATTTATGGGACATTGTAGACGAGGATTTACTATTCGCATGGACACTTAACTCTCAATGCAGACTAAAGAAAATGAGTCGAGGGAAAATAAATGAAAATATTAAAAGGAATTATTCTTTCTACAACAAGCAATATCAACCAATATCTTTCCAAGAATAATGGTAGTTACAAGTGCTAAAGGTGTGTGGGGTTAGAGGAGGGGCTTCAAGGATGTGACAAGGTAAGTCCTATACGACGTGAGTTTGAATTAATAAAAATGAAAGATTTTGAGACCATAATAAAAGAATTGGTAAGTCAAATGAAATCATATGAAGTTGAAATTCTCGAAAAAATAGTGTTGAGACTTAAATTTTTTGGAATGATTCTTAAAATGGCAGTTGTTGTTGCTATTTATAGACGCTAGGTAAGTGCAAAATTGATGCTCGTTTAGTAAATTGTGTTTTCTTCATGGTTAAGTCTTTTCCAGCAAAGAAAATTGTCTTTCAATGCCACCTTAATAAACTAAGAGAATTAAACGTCGCTTAGCAAATTTTCCCTATTTTTCCTTCCAGCTTTCTATTCTTATTTCGCTTACCACCTTGTTGGCTTGCATAGCGAGATGCACTGATAGTGCTAGCTAGCGATAGTTGTGTACTTCTACTGGTTTTGTTCTTTGTTATTCCATCCAAAGTCTTGGTTTCTAATGTGCCTAGTGGCCATTACATTCACTCAGCTAATTCATCTCCTGCTCCTAGGGTTAGATCTTTGCTCAATTGACCTTTGTCGCTTTCTTCTTGATGTTTTTATCTTTTATTTACCTAAGAAAGCATGTAAAGACGTAAAAATTACCATTCTCCTATCTTAAACCTAATTACTAAATATATACAATAATGGGGAAAAATAATCAAGTGGTTTCTATCCATTTAAGTTGATAAGTGCTTAAGAAAGTACAAAATATGTAAATTTAGCAATTATCAGTCTCATTTTGTAATGGATTGGAAAACCCTAACTTCGTTAACATTTATGTGTTCATTTGCCATTAAAAAAAATTCAACCATTAAGTTAACTTCTAACAACTAATGGATTGTATTTTATTTCCCATCCATTTTTCTAAAATAATGAGTTTGACTTCCAATTAGGTGTGCGTCTTTGAATCTACTTGCAAGCTGTGACTATAAACTTTTCCCATAGCACATTTCATAACCTCCAACTCCCCCAAGTATTTCTTTAAAGTTTGTTGTTACATGGTATCAACTATCAAAAACTCTGAGCTATTGATCTTAAAGAGTTTATGAGTGAGTGAAGATTGGCAAGAAAGTAAAAGGGTGAGAAGAATATCCTATTTTTGAAGGGAAAACTTACCATTTCTGGTCCACCAAAATGGGAACTCGTCTAATGGCTTAGAGTTTATGGATAAGCAAAAAGTTGGCTATTGTTATAGCAAAAAACTAGGTCCATCATTGATGAATTAAGAAAATCAAAATACATCAAGGTGGATTATATTATGCCAATAGAAAATTTGCTTGGGTCTTGGAGCATTGCAACTTAGAATGTCAAATTACAAACATAATGATAGAAGGTTCTTTAAAGGAGAAATATGAAGTGTTGAGATCAAAGCTTAAAGTATTATGCTATTTTTCAGCTGGTTGTAATGTTTATAAGTTTTGTCATATCATTTTATAATTATCAAGGCATAGTAATTTGTCTAATATATTTCTATTTTTCATGAGTTTTTGGGGAAGCAACATTTTTATAAAATTCTTTTATAATGTAGAATCGTTCATATATGACACTCCCTCGTTTTGATTTTGCTCCATATATAATTTATAGGCTTATCATATTTTACAGTTCATAAGGGGCATGCATTATTTCTCCATTCATTCATCTTTGCTGCTTTTCCATCACCAAATAAAATGAATTCATGTGACCATAGTGCTGCAAAGCCTATTGTACATGAACCCTTGTGAATTCCTTTGATATTTACATTGTATTCTGGGAGATTTTCTCAATGCATGTCTTGTGTATGCCTATTTTTCTTTATCTTTTCGTTTAAGTGAAACCATAAATGCAATTTCAATTCGTATGATGTTTTTGTTTACTACCTAAACTGCACAATATGCTCGCTCTGTCGCTCTATAGGATTTATTTACCTAGGAGTATCAAGAAAGGTACTAGTTAATTTGATTCAAAAAAATAAAGTTGTCAATAATGTGGATTGTTTTTTCAAAATTGCCTTCAATTATAATTATTGAGCTCATAATTTCACTATCTTATTTTTCTCACTTTGTGCCAATCTTTGTTTTTGAATGATGTCGGATAATTTGGTCATTCTATTAACATGTAAAGTCTAGTTTGATGGAAAGTCATGTAATTCAATGACTAGTTTGACAATAAGTAATATAATTAAAGGATTAGTTTGCTATTAAGTGATTGATATAATTAAAGAGAACTATCAACCGAGATGAGAATTGACAATGTAATATACCTTTTGACTACCAACAGTCCAACGCCCTTTAGAATCGTATCTAAATTACAACTAATGTGAGCTAGCAAAAATTTGGCCAATTGTAAAAACTCCCGTTTGCTAAGAGTATAAATTTTTGTTTTTAATCCTCTCTGGTACCTAGAGGAAAGGAGTGTTCGACTGAGAGGTAAACAAAGTTTTACCAAGAATTGTTCTACTCGTGAATTAAACACGGGTTTTCTGAAAAATTCATCTGTTGGTATAATTAACCATTTAAATTAAATTGCAAACTGTTCACGCATGTAAATGTTTACATACGTGAACACAAACTATTTTACAGAACATATACGCAAGAGCATAGCAGTACTCATGCTCAGGGGCGGACCAAGACATGGTAGTTTAGTGTGGCTAAATTATGAAAGAAACTATAAATTATATATTTGATTTATAATACTATATATATATATATATATATATTATTAAAGCAATGATATTTGTACATCTATTTAATGACAACCATGTTTTTCTCTCTTTTTATTGGTCAAAAACAATGTAGAGAGAAAAAGGAGGAGAGAGAACAAGAAAATCATGAGTGAAAGTTGTCAAAAAGTTATGACAAAGTGGTTGTACAAATATCATTTCTCATATATTTGAACAACCACTTTTAAACAACTTTTGTGACAACTCTCTCTCATACTCTCATTGTACGCTTTTATTCTCTCTTCCTTTTTCTCTCTCTATTATTATTGTCCAATAAGAATGGAGAAAAAATGTTGTCACTAAAAGTTGTTTAAAATTAGTTGCCAAAATATCATTCCTCATATCATACTCCCTCCGGTCTCAAATATAAAAAAATATTCTTTTTTTAGGTTCATTGAATAATTAATGTATCTGTTTTACAATGTAGACCAGATACATTAACTACTCAATGAACCTAAAAA
>Ga0315913_1006904_pt1 | contig 13699 bp, 7 predicted proteins | sample MpolsnodulesMG_FD_207736 | JGI IMG/M metagenome (GOLD analysis project Ga0315913, IMG submission 207736) | Medicago polymorpha root nodule microbial communities from Los Angeles, California, United States - small nodules | ecosystem: Host-associated > Plants > Roots > Nodule | place: USA... | reverse complement strand
TTTTGACCGGTTCCGACCGAGTCAACTGCATGACCGATCCAAATGTTGGCTCGAACCGGCCTACCCACCGGTTCACGGTCCGACCGGCCGGTCCGAGCCGAGTTTTAAAACAGTGCTTTAAACTTACATATTCAATAGGATTAAATTTTTTTTTTATAGTCCCCATAAGCTTTGCTTATTTGGTAAGGTATAATGCACAATATGTGCAGGGGCTGGAGTTCGAATCCCAGACACCCCACTTATTCATCTTATAGGTGAATTTCTTTAACCACTAAGCTACTTGACAAAAAAATGTTTTTTTTATCTATAAAAATTACGAGTTTTTAAGTTTAATCCCTTAAAGAAAATTATTTGCTTTTAATGCCTACTTTGTCTATTTTCATTTTAAAAGGACTATTCAAAGGACTGAAAATATATATTATTTGTAAAATGTTTTCAAAGGACAAAAAATATATTTTTTCTGAAGTTTTCTAATATAGGACTAATAATAGGTCTATCTATGCATTCAAGCATATTACGCCGGCTAAAGCGTCAAAAATCCCAAATTGATGGGTTTAAGGTTTTATGTATTGCATAGAGATAGAATCTATCTATCTATTTGTTTATATTTTCCTTATCTTTATGTAAAAAAAAGTCTAAATCTTATAAAACAAAGCAGTTATAGGGTCTCAGAATATGAAACCCATCAATTTGGTTGGTGAGTATTTTTAACTTATACGAGTGTGTCTCTCTTAATTTAAATTTATTTATTTATAGAAAAAACTGGATCCTTTTTTTTTTTTACATAATAAATTGGTAAATTATAATTATTATTTAAAATTTATTACTGAACTCTAAAGGAAAGAAGGATTCGTCTTATACTGGCATGTAACATTAATCCCCATGTATAAGCTTGCTAGAGCAGAAGTCCCCCAAGAGAAGCCGTAGACCATAGTAAGGTCCTTAAAAAAGTCACGTATTTCAGTGTCATTGTCATATCCTCAACCGAGAGATGGAAGCTAGATGTCTCAAAGTGTCACCTCTCATAAAATAGTAACAACAAACCATAATCGATTAGGGTGTAGTCCATGGCGACGAGGTCTACCAGTCCACTGCCTCTGATTGCGTCAGTGAGCCACCTTTCTTCTAGACTATTCAAACAAATGATCTTCTTTTCGTTGTTGACACATTACAATGTGTCAAGGAGCCGAAGAAAAGAGAATAAATTGGAATAAATAAGACAAAAGAATCACAAATCTCCCTCCTAGATGCATCTGTCCACGTGGTTCGTGTAGTGACAAGACATACATGTTGTACGAGCCTCTTGAATATGACTCCAGAGGATCTTGTGGTTGTTGTTGAGAGAGTTCACCTCTTTCGGCCTTGTTCCCCCTAAAGTGATTGACGCATCCGTCCATTTATAAAACATTGGCAAAATCATGAGAGAAGAAGCAACAATTATGCAACTCTAAACACATGCTGGATTCTAAAATCCAAAACCATGAAAAACATATTCGAATTCTGAAATCCAAATTAAATCAGCACGATGGAAAAAATCGCTAATAAAAATGCAAGATTTGAGCAAATTTGTATTAAAATCTTGCTTAATAGTTGGAAACTTCATAAATAGGATGAATTTGAGCAAGTTTTGATGAAAAATGATATAATATAACGAGTTTTGAGTTTTGAATTTGAGATTTTTTTTTGGTTGCCGAGGTTTGAGCCCCGGACCTCGCATATATTATACATTTTTGTTTAGTGGTGGCGGATGTTTAAATATCGGGCCTTGCATATATTATGCATTGTCCCTAACAATTGAATTAAGCTCACGAGAACTGAATTTGAGGGTTTTTCAATATCTTTGAGTGCATGAAAACTAAAATGCATAAGTGAGGGAAAGATAAAAAACACATTATATATAGGATAGGGTATGCGTGTGGATTCTATAATTTTAGAATTCATACAGAAAAACACCCTTCAAATTCTAAAATTCGGTTAGTTAAGATCATTTTAAGAATCAAGTGGGTATTCTCCCCATCTGAAGAGGGGTGTGGTGTGGGGGTAAAAGAATTTCACCTAATCTGGAAGGCATTATTGAAATTGAAAAAGATAGTTGGAAAGGAAGGAAGGACATTTTGAGTTGCAGCTAGTTCTGTTCTGTTAATTAGTTTGCGCGTATTCCTTCCTCATGCTGTGTGTGCTGTCATACATTAATCTATTATCAATCCTGTCTGTCACTTATTTAATTAGCAATTTTCAAATGTTTGTTGGTTTGTTCAACTCCAACACGTAAATCACTGCCACTACTTTTTCTTTTTATTATTAAATCTAAACAATATTATTTATCAATATTGTAGACATAATTGGTATATAAATAAGTCTCTCAAACACACATTAAGATGTTCATTTTCAAGTGTGTGTGGAATAACATATGTTGAGAAATCTTAACACTTCAAATAGATCTAATATCATGAAAAACTTTAAAAATAATGAAATAAATTTTACATCAATAATTTATTTACCATAAACCATTAAAAGGAGTTTATAAAATAGGTGTTTTTTTTTTCACAATTTATTTATTATGGATAAAGTATCTTTAATGACTAAAACTCCAACTTTTTAAGATGGATAAACAAAGAATCGAGAGTTTGAACTTTAGACTCTAGATATATAATGTAATATTTAAATAAACTGAATTATACTTGCGGGAGTTTTGCAAAAATTTTAAAATAAATTAACATTTATTAATGTATATATTTATTCGTGATCTTTCATCGATAAAAGTAAAACGGTGTTAATATGATTTTAATAAATAATATTCTTTTAGAAAAATGATTAACATACTAACTATAACATAATATTCTCTCAAAAAAAAAAACTATAATATAATTTTACACCAATAGTTTCATTTCAATAAGTGCTCATATAAACACAAACCATTTTTCAAAGACAAAAAAACAAAGCTTCTTCTCAACAAAACTACTTCATAATTAATCTTCCATTCCTTAAAAGGAAACTTGATTAATATTTGACAATTGAGGAACACTTCAAAGAGAAAGAGAGAGAAAAATCTATAACTGGATCTCTCTATCTACAACAAAACATCATAGAACAAACATCATGGCTTGTTCTATGAATCAACAAAGCTTCTTGCTTTGTTCTTCACTTCTTCTCATCATGGCTGTTTCTGTTTCATCTTTTCATCCAACTTTTCTTCCTAGTAACTCTCTCTTCATTTTTCACTTCACAGCTTTTTTATATTCAATTTTCTTGAATTTGTAATAAATTTTGAAAAAGTTCAAATTTTTATATCTGGGTTTTGCTTTTTCTTATTGCAGATACTATTTTTGATGCTGAGACACTTACTGGTCGCCATCTTCTTCAAGCTAAAAAAGGTTCTTCATTTTCTCTCTCTTTTTTCTTCTATGCTTTTGGATCTACCTACTTATTTGTTTTTTTATTGTTTTTTCTTCTTCTCAAATACATAATATTAAGTTCTGTTTTTTTTTTTTTTTGGTTTATCTTGCATTTAGTTGTTGTTATTGTTACTAGTATTATTGCTAATTTTTTTTAAACATTATTATTGCTATTTATTATTATTATTATTATTATTATTGTCTGTAGTTGTGGATTTTCTGTTTATGTAGTTTATTTTGATGTGATTGAAGAAAATTAAGTTTCTTAGCATTAATTTGTTGTCTAAAGATTCATGACGACTAATTAGTTTTTCCAATATTTGAAGTGGGACTAAAATGATTCTTCCATTAAGCTTTCTGTGAGATCAACTTTGACCATTTTTTATGTTACTTCAAATTTTTGGATTTGGAAGACTAATTTGATGTTATAAAATTTTGAAGCACCAAATTGAGGTCTAAAGTATAGGATCAAAATGATAACTTGGGCTTATTTGGGTTGACTTATTTGAGTTTATTTTACTTGTGAGATTGTTTGAGAGAATTTATGGAAACAACTTATTACATGCCCATTACGTTGTTTTTAGTTTATTTCCATAAGCTCTATATAGGATAGCTTATGAAAACAAGTTCTAGTTTATTTATATGAAAATAGTTTGACTTTATTTATCTTTTGTTATTGAATTAGCTTATATATAAGCACTTATAGGAGAAGCTCTTAGTTAAGTTATTTATCGAAACACAGCCAGGTTACACACATACATTAGTATTGAGGATGGACTAATAGAGAAGTATGGCTCCAAATTCTGGAAAAATTGTTATTGATAAAATATACTGTCTTTGTGCTTCCATGTATCACGTTGAATTATCAAACAAAAATGATGATTTTGTTGAGCATTCTTTACTAAGAACTAGCACTCAAACTTTGAACGTGATTAGATCTTCGTGTTCTTGGTAGCGTACTCTAGATAATAGCTGTTTGAGAAAGATCTGGTTTATATGTACCACACAAATACTATAGTGTGTAGAATTCAGCTCTTTCATTATTAAAAAAAAAGGAAAAAAAAAAAGAATTAGGCTCTTTCTTTTTGGATAACAGTTGCATTGATTCAATGCAAGTTATTACTTATTTCAGTTATCTATGTAGAACTAGTTTATTAGTTAAATCAGTAATTGATCGATAGATGTGTTGTTACATAGCCATTGTGGGCTGTGGCAGCACTACAATTCTATAACATAGCGGAATTTGAACACATCATTATTGTTCAGCGATACGCTCTTTAGTACATCATGTTGTCAAATAGAGGTTGTAGCGGGCACTATGACACTGTTGCGTAGCGGAATTTGAACAAAGTGTTATTTTTTACGATCCGCAGTTGATAGCACTGATCTATAGTAGAGTTTTGGTTGTGTGGCATGTGCTTTTATTGTATAATACATGTACTGGTTTGTGTGTGTGTCTGTCTGTGTGTGTGTCTAAACACCAAAAGAGAAGAGTTTGCTGATGACATTGTTTCACATTGCACCTGCAGGCTGTTCTGTGAATTTTGAGTTTCTAAACTATACAATAATCACAAGCAAATGCAAAGGACCTAAGTACCCAGCCAAGGAATGTTGTGGAGCATTTAAAGAGTTTGCTTGCCCTTATACTGACGTGATAAATGATTTAACAAACGATTGTGCCTCAACCATGTTTAGCTACATTAATCTTTATGGAAGATACCCTCCTGGCCTCTTTGCGAGCGAGTGTCGTGAAGGGAAGGAAGGTCTAGCATGTGATGCATTGCCACCATCCGTGTCCGCCGATGATACTGCAAATCAAATTGTACATACTCCATCTCTAGTGCTGGTGCTCACAGCCTGCATCTTCTTAATCTTATTATTCTGATTTCTCGATATCTCAACTTCAATTCATTTGTTGCAGTGCTTTGCATTGTTGTATTATCAGTGAACATATTTATTATATAACACGTTTGTTATTGTTGATGCGGGTTGATTGTGCTAGAGCTGAAACTCGAGCTTGTACTTATATATATAGATACCATATAGTTACCAATGTTGTATTTGAGTGTTGTTTAGAGATTGCAAGTTTTGTTGGATCTTGTATTCTCAGCCAATGAAGAGTAATATTTTATGTAGAATAGGCTTGTGTGAGTTCATTTTTTAGAATCTGGATTCAAAGTTCAAACTACTGTAGTCAATTGATTTAAGCTCTTGGATAGAGATCACTTGGCTCGCATTGTGACCTCGACAAATTGAGTACTTGTTATTTTTATTTTTTTCGGATAGAAAAATGTGAGTAAGTTTTGTAGTTATGTTAGTATCTTGGGAGCAAACCCTGAACCTCTGCGTCAAATTCTTTCAATGTCTCTTAGCTCACCAATTGTTCTGTTTACTTGAAAAATCTTGATGTTCGTTCTTCATCAACAATTGGCAATTTGGCATCATTGACTGCTGATTGAATCAAATCTATTTCCAAAATTTAAGTGTGTACTTGTGATTTAAAGAGATATCAACTATTATCAACTTAAATTATGTGCACCAAATGAGCCTTGAGTAAATGAAATTACCACTCCATCTCATGCTTTGATATTCAGGAAAAGAAAATGCTTCATACGCAACACTTGTGTACATGTCTTTTGTAGAATTTGGATAAACAAGGACTCTACATGATAAGCATTTGTACCTATGCAAACTAGGAACGTGAAGGAAACATATAAAATTATAGGAATTAGGTAGATTTCATATCTAAATGAGGTTGACAACAAGTTCTTTTAAGGTTGACCATTTCTTCCTCTGTCAGAGGTGTTCCAGAAATTTCTTCGATCAACAGGTAAACGACTCTGAAAGAATGAGTATATTATTCAAACATTTGTAAATATTTTAACAATCTTAATTACCTTTCATAAGATTTTGTTAGTTAAAGTAGCTTGGAGAAGTTGCAGAAATTCCCTAGTCAAAAGGATCCACCTAACCTTTTTTTGAAAAAAATAAAATGAAATTGGATATTACGTCAATAGTATTCTGTCACATCTTGATCTCTGCAGATGAGGAGAAGAGAATATGGAAGCTTGTGAAGAAAAGGAGGAAGATGAGTGACAGCAGAAATGGAATAAAAGGGGAGGGGAGGAAAAATGATGGCGATACTATTCTCAAGTTACAAGACAACAACCTTAGCGTTGCGTCAAGGCTCCCTCCCTCCAATAAAAGACTAAAGTCCTAACGAGAATTAGAATGAGTGGCGAAATTCGGAACAATTTGCGTATGAAGACAAAATAAAAGCCATTTTTCGAGTACTTCAAATCCTTAAGCTTGAGGAGATTTTCAATCATACAATCTCTTCACACTTGTTACATTACATATTACATAAATAAGACAAACACAACTTTTTACATTATTCTTAACAATCCCAATGTTTACTATATGCTTCTAATCATATATATCATAATATCTATAATTATATAAAATGATGTTGAAAAATTGAGTACTATTATTCCAGCCTCCCTAAAGTTGGAGGGTGCATAATAATTTACACTGCCGAGGAAATATATTTTAGAACAAAATAATCACCATATGAGGCCGAGCCTAGGCTTCTGGCGGAACTTCTTTTTTTCCACACACCAAGAACCAGGAAATGTGCTCAACTGTACACAATTTACAAACAATTAGCCATACTAGAAACTCTAGTGAGAATGAAAATCAAACTGACAAAAGTGATGAAAAATCAAATGATTCTGTCTGTAAATCAATGCAGTTTTGCAATACAGTTCAATATTTTCCAATACACTCATCATAAGATAGAATGTCCTGCAGCAAAGTAGATCGGTGCCTGTTTTGATTGACTTATTTGCGTTTACTTGCGATACTGTTTGTGGGAACTTATAGAAATAGCTTATGACATGGTCAGAAGTTGTTTTCAGCTTATGAAAATAATTTATAGTTAATATGAAAACAATTTGATTTGATTTTATCTTTTGTTATAGAAACAACATATACGTAAGTATTTACATGATAAGTGCTTATAATATAAACATTTACTTAAGTTGTTTATCCAAAGAAAACCTAAAATATTTATCATCAAGGTAGTAGGGAACTTACATTGCCAATCATCTTTGCTCCGAACCATTGAGTATCGACACCGTATGGAGGAGGTATGACTCTAATTCCATTGGACATGTATGGAGGAAGTAAGCCATGGAGTTCCTTCTCTAATCTTTCTGCACAAAATATGGACCCCAAAAGAAGTAGAAATTAGGCCAAGTTTGGAATGGAGCTTACAAATAAGTTGATAATTATTCACTTGCTAAAAATTGCTGTAAGATTATTGCTAAGTTAAATGAGAGAGCTTCTGTCTCAATCCTTTCAAAGGCTCTCATTTAACTTCTTCATAAACACGTAAATATATAACATTTTTTTTTCTTAACCTATGCGAGAAGTTATTATTTAAAAAATTAAGCTTTTTTTAACAATATTTAAAAAATTAAGTTATTGAGGGGTAACCTTGGCGCAACTGGTAAAGTTGTTGTCATGTGACTGGAAGGTCACGGGTTCAAGTCCTGGAAACAGCCTCTTGTGTAAAAAACAAGGTAAGGCTGCGTACAATACACCAAATGGTGGGACCCCTTCCCGGACCCTGCGTATGCGGGAGCTTTAGTGCACCGGGTTGCCCATTGTTCTGTATCTTTTGTGATATCCTTCAACTCCATTCCTCAATATTTACCTCAAAAGTTGGTGCCACAAGACTGTTGGCTCAATGATGATACAATAGTTTCCTGTTTGTTCAGTAGTAGTGTTACTTATTGAAAATTTTGGTTACAAAGCTTTGGTGTGGAACAACTGTGCTGTTATCTTAAGAAAATGTAAATCAGTTGTAGGCTAAAATTTTATAGTTCATTGCAGAACTAACTTTTCTAACCTGCAATTTTTTATTTTATTTTATTTTTTTTTAATTTTTATCATCTTTTCTTACCTGAAACTGCGTATTCAGATACCATCCTTCTTCATCCGCAAGCTAGTTACGCAGGTGTTTTCCTTCATCAATATGACGCTATTCAACAGGTAAAAGTAAAAGGTGATAATTATTAGACAAGGTTTTTGTGGCCTCAAATCTCTAACGTTCTCTATTTATTTTAATCTTCCCATAATCTCTTTCAGTCTTCTTTTGCGGCGTGAATGTTGTACTTTCTCAAATGGTGAATATGTAAAGTCTGGTCTCGCAGAACTAGAGAAATGGATAGTTAATGCGAATGAAGAGGTAAACTAAGCTTGGTAATGCTATTATTCATTATTTTAGTTTCAAATTTTAACTGTGCTTCTAACAATATAAAATCATGTGATCCATGTAATTGACCTCACCAAGTGAGAAAAGACTTTAACGAGGTAGTTCTGAAATGCAGTATGCAGGAACATCCTGGCATGAGCTGAATTATATAAGACAAGCTGTTGGGTTTCTGGTATAAGCACTACTTTAGTTGTACTTTTGATTATCTCAATTAACACTGCTATCTCATATTTATGCTTTTGTTTGTTTGAAATATTCACAGGTAATACATCAGAAGAGGAAAAAATCTTTGGAAGAAATTAGGCAGGATCTTTGTCCGGTATGTTATCATCGTATCGTATAATCTGTTGCAACATCATTTGTATACACATCTATACTGAATATCTTTCCTGTGTCAAATAATTTGAAGTTCCGCCATGTTATGAAGATGCTTGAAAAATTGAAACTAACATTTTTTTTGGCTTAACACGGTTCAAGTGGAAAATCTCTGGGAGATGTGTGAGGAAAGTTTCATGATATAAAACCTGTATTTAAATGTCAATATTTACAGTCCCCGTGAGCTTAGCTCAGTTGATAGGGACAATTCATAATATATGCAAGGTCCGGGGGCCACCACCAAAAAAAAATGTCAATATTTACATAGTCATATAGCACATTATTTGTTAAATTAAGGAAATTTCATTTGTAGTCCCTCTTGTGCCTCACTCATAAGGATACAAGAGAAACTGTTGTACTAAGATTTGGGGAGGGGAATCGGATTGCATGTTTGGTCCTTGGTCACAATAGTGATCTTTTCACCTATTTATTTTCTCTCCTTATATTGTCTAAGGTGTTTTATTTTTCTCCTAACACGTTTCTAGCACAATTCGCTAACAGGCATTAACTGTGAGGCAAATCTATCGAATTAGTACCATGTACTGGGATGACAAGTATGGAACCCAGAGTGTATCCAACGAGGCAAGTGATGTCATAAATTTATTTAAAATACTATTGTGATTGTAGTTTCCATATCTAGTTTTAAACTTCATATGATGGACAGGTAGTTGGTGAAATGAGGGAAATTGTGAGCAAAGACAATCAGAGTTTGACCTCAAATTCGTTCTTGATGGATGATGACATGAGGTACTCTTCTTTCCCCCATCCAATTTCTTTTCAGTTTCTTTTATTTTTAGCAAGTTATTAGTGTTATTGTTGCCATATCTTAAGGCTTTGTTTGGAAGTTAGAAGATAAAGGAAGGGGAGAACATTAGAGGGGAAGAGTGGAAGGAGAATACTATCCAAAGTCACCTTCAACGGAGTTTTGAGTTCTCCAATCTTGGAGGGTTTTGGCTATATATAGAAAAATAAACTCTCATAGGTTGGGGACTAGACTCCCGTCTCCTTCCCTTTTAATCTTTTATCCTTGTTAAGAGTCTCACATTGGATGGGATATGGCCTGGACATGTGTTCATAAGTGAGGACAATCCACTTACAATTGGTTTTGTAATGTTGAGTAAGCCCCAGCCCCAATTCTAAGATGGTATCAAAGACTCCAGGTCACACTCCAGATATCCAGTCTTGGGGAGGGAGGGAGGGTTAAGAGCCCTACATTGGAAGAGATATGACCTAAACGTGTGTTCAGAAGTGAGGACAGTCTTCACCTTACAAACCGGTTTTGTAAGGTTGAGATAGGCCCAACCCAAATTCTATGAATCCTCAAAGCCTCCCATGCTTTCCCGTCCAAACTCCAAAATAAAGCCTAAAGCAAGGTTGATTTCATTTTTTATATATAAATTTCTAGTTTTTTTTTTTTTTAGTTGTTTTTGAATGTAATTCTGAAAGAGAGCTAAATCTAGTGGGTTGATTTGGTTTTGCCACTGTCATGTGTAGATTATTTTATGGATGTATGTATAATGTTTTCACAGGACATATATATGGGGTTTACATTTGCTTTTGACCTTGGTCTTAACTCTTAACCTTCAATGTTTTGTGCAGTATTCCTTTCTCGGCTGAAGACATAGATATGGCGATCCCTGCTGTGAATACTGATGATATTGAGCTCCCAGCTTTCTTGAATGAATATCCTTGTGCCCAGTTTCTTGTTTCACACGAGTAATAATGGATTTATAATTGCAAGATTGTTTCCTTCATTGATTTACAACCTGTAAAATGGCACACAGCCTGAAATGTTTCCCTTCGCGTCGACAGAAAATCTTGTTCTCCTCAAATTTTTCTGCTGTCAATCACTTTGTTTGCCAATCATGATATTAATTACCAAAGGAGATGGAATAAAAAAGGTTATCATGGTTTGATTGTAATTTTTCCGTAAATTACATTATTAGGCCAACAATTTGTAATTATCCAAGAATAGATTACTCAGTCTAGGAGATTCACTTGCTGCTTCTATTATTATGCAGCTCATCTTAGGTATGTTTATTGTTGGCATTTCAGTTATATTATTTATAGGTATGCAATTGCAAACAGACAGAGCCTTTGGCTTAAGAAACTAAATATTATCATTCATGGATGTACATACTGAACTTCTTTCTTTCAGAGTTACAAATTTATTTATATTGTAACTTTTTAACCTTCTGCTGGTGGTGCCCTTTTTGTTTAAAAACTTGATCAGCTAGACACAACTTCGTCATAAGAACCTTTTTCAAGTCTACGCAAGTTTTTGTTTTGTTTTTGGTTTTTACCAATGTCTACGCAAGTATGTAACCTTGGATGATATGATCATTGTTTTAATTGTCACAATTTATTGCCGACAATTAGATGACAGACAGCGATGCTTTTTTGGTTGGGAAATTGGCAATACATCCACACTGCTTGTTCAAAATTGAATTACGATATCGGTCGATAGGCCGTTAGTAATTTCCAAAGCACTGGTTAGGACAGAGATCAGACAAAAGTGTACAATTTCACTCCAAGAATGATGCGGGTTAGCAAACTTCATTGCCTTGACGTATGTTTCTCTTAAAAAATTGAGCAACTCAATTGTCAATGCATTAAGTTGTATCCTAAAGGGACATTTTGTGGTAGAGACGGTCTGCGAGCCCAACACCTATTAGATGCATTGTGTGGAGAAGGTTGTGGCTAGAGATCTCTTATGTGTTATCACTTTAGTGGTTAACCTATGGTTAGGAGGAGGATGTCCCTTGAGTTTGGCAGAGTTTGTAGCTTCTGCACCTTTGACACCATTGTTAAAGCCTGATGGTGGGATACGCCCTATTGTAGTTGGTACTATTTGGAGGCGTCTGATATCCAAAGTTGCTATGAAAGGAGTTGGTAAAGATATGACTAAATATCTCAATAACTTTCAATTTGGTGTTGGGGTCTCAGGTGGGGCGGATGCCATTTTGCATAGTGTCAACAAGTTGTTGAACCTGCAACATGAAGATGGTTCCTTGACTATGCTTACAGTAGATTTTTCGATTGCTTTCAACTTGGTAAACAGGTCGGCACTGCAACGTGAGGCGAGATTGAGATGCCCATCTATTTCTTTATGGGTTGAGTTTCTTTATGGACAGACAACGAGATTATACCTTGGTGATGGTCATATTATGTCTGCTACTAGAGTGCAACAAGGCGACCCATTAGGACCACTCCTTTTTGCTCTTGTAATGCACCCTCTTATTCATCAGGTTAGAGATAGTTGCAAGCTTCTTCTTCATGCTTGGTACCTCGATGATGAGACTCTTGTAGGGGATTCAGAGGAGGTGGCTAAAGCTTTAGACATCATTCGGGTTGTTGGGCTAGAATTGGGCCTTGAATTGAATATTCGTAAGACTGAGATCTTTTGGCCTTCATGGAGGGGCTGTTAGCCGAGATAAAGGTTTTATTGAGGGGTTGGCCATGAAGAGAGCTTCCAGGGCTGCTGAGTTAATGCATCTTCTTCCTCAGTTACGGGATCCTCAGAGTGAGCTTCTTCTACTTCGATTGTGCATGGGTATTGCGAAACTTTTCTTTGGCTTAAGGACGTGCCAACCGATTCACATGGAGGAGGCGGCTATGTTGTTTGATAAAGAGCTGCGTGAAGCGGTTGAGGACATTGTGGTTGGTGGAGGTCCTTTCTTTGGGGACCTTCAATGGAGGATGACTTCTTTACCTATTAGGTTTGGAGGGTTGGGTTTGCACTCAACATTAGAGGCTTCTTCGTAGGCTTTTGTGGCTTCTAGGGCACAATCTTTGGTGCTACAAGATCATATTTTGAGAGATAGTGGGTTATGTGGCATGAATTTGGATTTTGATAATGCTTTGGATGGTCTTCATGTTGCGATTCCAGATTTTGATAATGCTTTGGATGGTCTTCATGGTGCGATTCCAGATTTTGATGTTAGTAGTTTTACTAGAAAAGACACCGTCCCTCCTAAAACATAACATGTTTTGGCGAGTGCTCTTTTTAGTAAAAGTGTTCAGGATATGGAAGTTAAGTTTGACATGACCACGAGACAAAAAGCAATATTTGGATGTTTGCAAGCAGCACATGCTCAGGATTTTCGTCTAGCTATCCCGATTGATGGGTTAGGTCAGCATATGTCACTAGTGGAGTATCGTACTATCCTTAGATATCGTCTTATGATTCCGTTGTTTTCTATTGACGAGGTGTGCCCTGTTTGTCGTAAGGCGTGTTTGGATACTTTTGGGGAGCATACCGTTCATTGTAAGGAGCTTCCCGGCTTTAAGTACAGACATGACTTTGTTAGTGATGTACTTTTTGATATTTTCAGACGAACGGAAATATCAGTGAAGAAAGAGGCGCCTGTGAACTTCCTGACTGACCCACTAGATAGAAGATCAACACTTAGGCCTGCAGACGTTATGGTGTACGGATGGGTAGGTGGAAAACATGCTTGTGTAGACTTGACTGAGGTTTCACCACTTGTGGGATTAGGTGTCGAACCTTTTACCGTAGGACAGGCGGCCCTAAAAGCTGCATCAAGCAAAGTGGCCAAACATGAGAAACCGTGTTCTGACAATCAACATGCTTTTATACCATTTGCTTTTGACACTTTCGGTTTCCTAGCACCAGAGGCCGTTGACCTTC
>Ga0315913_1006903_pt1 | contig 13699 bp, 6 predicted proteins | sample MpolsnodulesMG_FD_207736 | JGI IMG/M metagenome (GOLD analysis project Ga0315913, IMG submission 207736) | Medicago polymorpha root nodule microbial communities from Los Angeles, California, United States - small nodules | ecosystem: Host-associated > Plants > Roots > Nodule | place: USA... | reverse complement strand
TCGCTTGGATTCAAGGATTGTGTAACCTGAGAATGACCGAGTTTGATAGAGAGGAATGGGAGTTCGATTGAGGGTTTGATGAGCTTCGATTGAATGGTAGAGTGGCAAAGTTTGATGGAGTAATGACTGATATATTGAATAAACAGAAACGTAGGACAAAATATTATTTTGTTTCTTTTTTTTAGTTATAGTGGGAGTGAGATGGGGAAAATTTGTTAATAAAAGATTATTTTGTTTGTTTTTTAAAACAACATATAACAAAAGATATTATACCTTTTTTTTTTTTTAAATCAGGTTTGCAATCATATTTAAGAGTATAAGTAGCTAAGTTTGTTTAATCTAAAGATTGAAAAGTTGGAGATCAAGGGTTTGAATCCTGGCAAAGAAATAAAAACATTAACATAACAATTAATATACTAATATTTCACAACTTTTTTTTAAAATCATATATAAAATAATATTTAAAAGTTTGCCACCTTGTTTTTATTTCATATTTGACCCCATTTATTCTTAAAATCAGGTTTTGAAATTTACTCACAAAAATAAAATTTACAATATATTTACAAAACTGCCACCTTATTTATATTTCACACCTTTTTTTTAATAAAATAGGTATAATACACATAATTCTTATGTCAATTTTGGACTAGTGATTTTACTCAAATAGTCATAGTCTCAGTCTTTCAGATGACACTCACTTATCATAGTTCACTCCTTTCTCCTTCCATGTCTCACAATCTCGGCCTCTCTCATCTCCATCACCATAGCCAATGATCGCCATCATCTCTTTGCTGGATAATTTATTACAACATTGCGCTCAGAGCTGAAAAATATTTTTACTTTTATTTAAAAAAAATTATCCACTACAGGGATGGGTACAGGGCGGGGAAACTCGAATTCGTCGGAGACGGGGATGAGATTCGATTTCGCATCCCCGTTGAGTATGGGTAGAGTAACAGATAAGTATGTGAGAGTAGGATACGGGAATGGAGAAGGTAAAATTTGTCCCCACTCCACCTCATTATCATGCTTAATATAAACTATTTATAATAAGCCATCGATCAATTATGGGTAACAGCCCAATTAATTTATAGGGTAGTAATTACGATTACCTCAATGTATATCAACATTGATGTAATATCTATCCACACAACTGCTCAAGGTTCTTTGGAAGACATGTGAAGAAACTAACTAAGATGCTACAAAAGCATCAAGACACACGTGGATTCTTGCTTCCGATTTAGTCCAAAACAATAACTACATTGTTCATTATCATCGTGTCAAGCATTTTTCCTTTATTCGCTAGTCTCTACTATCTGTCTATGTAGTAATGTGCAAGACATTCCTTGTTTAAAAGTTTTGCCTTAAGTAATATAAACCAAGTATATATAATAAAAAAAAATCCCAATTCTTGATTAAATAATTATATTACTTCCTATAGACCCTTTCATGGTATATATATCTTAGATAAGAAACAAATTTCTTTGAATTAAATTTACAAAAACTCAAACCCTCTTTCTTTATTATCCACCAAAATGGCATTGAGCAACAATGTGATAGGAATCATAAACTTCATTGCAGTTCTCCTCTCAATCCCAATAATTGGTGCTGGAATTTGGCTAGCAACTTTACAAGCAGAATCATGTGTCAAAATCCTACAATGGCCAGTGATCATTTTAGGGATACTAATTTTAATTGTTGGTATGGCTGGTTTCATTGGAGCCTTTTGGAGAATCCCAATGCTTCTCATATTCTACCTCATTGCTATGATCATGCTCATTATTTTGTTGGGTTCTTTGGTGATTTTTGTGTATTCGGTTACACTTAGAGGACATGGGAATATTGAACCTAATAGGTCATATTTAGAATATCGTGTGGATGATTTTTCATTTTGGCTTCGTAGAAGAGTTAGAAGCTCAAATAAATGGGATGGAATAAAGAGTTGTCTTAGTTCATCAAATATGTGTGCTGAGTTGAATCAAAGTTATAGAATTGCTCAAGATTTCTTTAATGCTCATCTATCACCCTTGCAGGTAAATCCACTAGTTCATTAAATTACTTGATTTGTTTTCACCTAATTAACATAGTTCAATCCAATTAGTGTAACCTCCTTATTGGTTAGTAAATTAATGATTGGCAAGACAATGCGTATGTGAAGCTCTAAATAATGATTTTGAATCATAATGGTAGTTGTTTTGTGATTACAATTATGATTTATGATGAAATGGTAAACCATGATTTCAAAATCTCTTAAATCAAATTATTATAACCGCAATTGCATAGTATGATTTTGTACATTACTTTACGCTTTGAGCCTGTTTGTTTGAGTTTATCTAATGTGCACTTGCACTTGTGACACCGTTTGAAAAAACTTATGGAAACAACTTATCACATGTGTATAAGTTGTTTTCAGCTTATTTACATAAAACATCTATATGATAAACATGAAAAAGTAGTTATTAAAAAAACCATATCAATTTTGTACTTCTTTTAACTTCTAAAACTGTCCTCTAGTCTTCAATTTTTTTTTTCTTCTCATGCACCTAGCTAGTTCGGTTTCTCAAGAAAGCGTGATGTTCGATTGCAATTGTTTTACTTTCACAACCTGCAAGATCTTACATTCCCTTTTTATGACTTTTCTTGGTCATTAAGTAAATCATTCTTAAAGAAACCACTAATTATTAATTAATTCTAAGAACTCAGATTTATTGTATCAATAGAAAAAGTTGACCCTATATTCTTCACCCCATATGTTAGTACATATTCTTTTCCCCAAAATATATTATTCATCTTTAATCCTTTATTCCCTTTCCTTTTTTTTAACTTCTTTTGTACTTTCATATCTCATGCAGTCAGGTTGTTGCAAACCACCAACAAAATGTGGTTACACATTTGTGAACCCAACATATTGGATTAGCCCAATTAACACAAGTGAAGATATGGATTGCATGAAATGGAGCAATGATCAAACACAACTTTGCTATAATTGTGACTCATGCAAAGCTGGTTTGTTAGCAACTCTTAGGATAGAGTGGAGGAAAGCCAATGTGATATTAATAGTTACATTGGTTGCTTTAATTCTTGTTTATTTGTTTGGGTGTTTTGCATTTAGGAATGCCAAAACTGAGGAGCTCTTTCGCAAATACAAGCAAGGCTACACTTGAAATTAAAAGTTCGATTTGTTTTTTATATGTTGAAATTTTAGGAGATTAGATTATGAACATGGGTCATTTTGCTTTGTCTTAATTATTAATATTTGTAGTGAAGGAAATATATGAAGTTGATTTACAATGTATCGATTTGTCTCATATTGTTAGATTCTTAGGAATCCATCCACGGAAGAACTTCTATGCATAGAGAGAGAGAATATATTCGAATTAAAATTATATTATGACAGATTGCATAAGTTTGTGGTTACAATTGAATTTGTCTTGAATTGAATATATACACATGGATAGCTCATGGAGAGTCTCCAATGAAAATGATGGAGAAAATTAAAAGACTATTGAGAAATATCATTAAATACTAATATCAATTAATATTTTTAATTTACGTGACAATTTAAAATATTTTGATTGATCGTGCGTGCAAAATTATTTTTGATCGTCAATCCACTGTCATTAAATTTTTTTTTTTTATCTCGTAATGCCCTACACAAATAGTGTAAATTATATTTATATTCATATTTAATGTTTTCATTACTATTTTTCTATGATAATTAAAGTCCTGTCTTGTGTCCTTGTGAGTTAAGTTCAGTTGGTTGGGACAATGCATAATATATGTAATGTCCGGGGTTCAAACTCCGGTCACCACAAAAAAAAATCCCTACCATCATTAAAGTGCATACAAGGAGAAAAAGATAATCGGCCTCGATACCGGAAAAGAATCTTAGATGATTTTGGAATGTAATAAAGGTTTATGGTCTATAATTCCTTACTAAGATAAATAAACTATGATTTTTTCTTGAGGCATGAATTATGGAGCATTATAAGTACATTTGTCCCCAGGTACACGACCCCAACTATAGCGAGTTCCAAACATGTGCAAGCTCTTTAATTCCTATATTTCTAAGTAGGGTTTGGTAAATGTTATTTTGGTTATAAACACAAAAGCAACTCCACCACTAGACATCACATTGTAATGAGCTATGGGTTCTTCTTTGTAGATATTTGGTACAATCTCATCGTATATTATAAGTTTATTTTCATTAAGAGACAGGCAAAAAGAGTCAGCCATATTCCATAACGCTATAATTTAGTTAGAGCGTCTAAATTAGAATCTAACCTCTCCAATTTTTGTATTATTCCTCATTGTATTTCACAATCTTATCGTTGATGATATGAAGTAAAGTTCATTTTGTTAAAAAAATTGTACCTACGCGTAATATACAAATAGAATGTAATTTCTACCACAATCTCATTTTAAAATGAAATTTGCAAGCCAACAATGTTGATAAATGATTTGTACATGAATGGGCACAATGAAATTTTAAACTAGTGATGGTTTTGCATGTTCTTAACTTTAGCATTGATTTTTTCAACGTCTCGTTTTATGTCTGTTGAGCTTGAACACATGAATGCTAAAGTTGTCTATTATAAATTTATAATATTTTCGGCATGGTTTTGCATGTTCTAAATCTGTCCAAGGAGTTACACTTTGTGATATAAATAAGGTTGTCAGATTCTCATATAAGGAGGGTCCCCATCTAAAATAAGTTGGGGGAAATTGTGAAATCAGGCCTTTTTAAAAATGACATCAACAAGCCTAATTGTGAATGTATTTATTTATGTACTGAAAACTTCTATTTCAAAAAACGCTTCTGCGCTTATAGTTTAACAAGAATGTGTGTGTTCTTGTATATGATAATGAGGTTTATAACTATAATTAACTGCCGTTTGAAAGCCGACAGTAGTTAATTACCATCAAAGACATTTTTATCAGTTTGAGGTGTCAATGAGAAAACATTATGTTTTAAAGAGCAATTTTCATAATTGAGAGTGTATGAGCCCCCACTAAAGTTGGGTCGCAATCGTGGCCCATGGGAATTTAGAAGAGTTTGTGACAAGCAAAAAAAAAGGTGATTTATGCTCTTTACCCAACACGTTTTGCTCATTCTCAACTGAAATTTCAATATTACCTCTACTTGAGTTAACTCACGCTACGTACTGTTTTAATGGCAGACAAAACCTCATTTTCTCATTTCTCATTTAAAATCTTAAAATCTCTCTCCAATCACCCAAATCCAAAATTCCTTTAACTTCAAATCAAACAACACTCCAATAACAAGCAAGTTTTCATAATCAAACACCATTAACCTTTTTATGTTTATATGTTAGATTTTTCCTCTTAAATTAGAATTTTTTAGTTTTAGAGTTTGTTTAAATTTTGATTTTTTTTGGCAAGAAATGATACAAGTTAATGACTTATATTGCTTAACTGTTTAGAGGTTTGCATGTTTATATTGTAGTTATGAGTTTTAGGGTTTATGTATATTTGCACTCCAAGTGTTTGATGAAATGTTTAAATGAGTTATTCATTGATTGTTTAATTTCTTAAGGTGTAAATCTGAAACAATGGACCGTCATTTGTTCAAAGCTCGAGTACGTTTCAACAGTGGAACCCGTCATTCGTTCAAGGTCTGGGTCGATATCACAAGGATCTCAAGGATCAACTGAACAAAATCAAATAAGAACTCAGCCCCGGAGACACAAGGAGGGTGGAGGACCTTCAGTATGCACGTCTTGGATATTTGTAGGGCCAAAGATAATGCTGACGGACGATGAATGCGTGAGGACCATGTTCTCCAGACATTATCGGAAACGCATGTTCCCGGTAATTGAGTTTGAAGCTACGTTGCTGAGATCACCTGAAGATATTCTCAATAGTTTGATTCTGCCAAAAAATTATGTTTAGGTAGTGTCTTTATTTTGTTGAAATTTAAATTAAATTCTTGTTAATTTTGCTAAAGATGTTGGTATTGAAGTGTCTTATACTGAATGTAGTGATTTGCAAGCCCTTTGAAAAGTCAAAAGAATAAGAGAACACAACATGTATTCAGCAGAATCAGCTATATAAGTTTTCAAATCGAATTCATTCATATAAGATGAGTGTCACAGAAGGGAATGCACCTCTAAGGGGTTCTTCTGAATTGGATAGTGCTCCTTTGTCAATTAAAACTAGTTAGTTGACAGGGCAGTAAGATTCAATTCAAAAAAACCTCTTGGAATGCATTCCTTTATGTGATGACAGGAATGCACCTCTAAGAGGTTTCTTTGAATTGGATCGTGCTCCTTAGTCAATTGAAACTTGTCAGTTGGCAGAGCAATAAGATTCAACTAAAAGTAACCTCTTGGAATGAATTCCTTTCTGTGATGACTCATCTTATATGAGGGAATTCGATGTAATAACCTATAGAGTTGATTTTGTAGAATACATGTGTTGTGTTCTCTTCATCTTTTGAATTTTCATAGGGCGCTTCAAATCACTACGCTAAGTATACGACACTTCAATTCCAACATTTTCGACAAACTTTCAAGAATTAAATTTAAATCCAACATCACGATGATACCACATATTTTTAGAGAGAATGTAATGTAATTATTGTAATGTAGATGAAATTAAAACTAAATATAATTGTGTATTTTTTTAATTGATTTTGGGTAATTGTGTTACTTTATTCGAATTTATTTATTCAATACGCAACTTTTATTCGACTTGAATTTTTTCGAATTTATTTATTTAATACACAATTTTTATTCGACTTAACTTTATTTGAATTTATTTATTTAACACGCAAATTTTATTCAAATTCACTCTGTCCTTAATTAGTCTTTATTTGAATTTAATTATTTAATACGCAACTTTTATCCGAATTCACTTTATTCGAATTTATTTATTAAATATGCAATCATAAAATAAATGCAAAAATAAAGGAATAAAAATAATAGACATAAAATCTCATTTCATTAATATAATTGATACATTTACAATAAGGAATAGGAGTTGGGGTAAAACTAATTCTGGGGTAAAAAGAAAACCACAAGAAAACCAATCTCCCTCAAATTATCCAATACGCAACTTTATTCAAATTTATTGAATTCTCAACTTTATTATAATTTATTCAAATGCACCTTTATTCAAATTTGTTCGATACCAAAATGCACGGCATATCAAAAAACATAAAAATAAAACATCCAACAAATCAAGACATTACAAGTCATTACATTTAATCATCTCCCTCCTCACTTAAGTCAATTGGGTTGTCCTCGACAGTTCTAGGGGCACCTGCTTTTGGTTGCGGACCAAAATAACAGGTCTTCCCCTCCGTCTCATCTTGTTGAAATTGTACACTGGCACATTCGCCTTGCTTTTTTGTCTGGTTTCTTCACATTCGATCTTGTGTCATGTCACAGTCGATTTTGCTTTATTCTTCTCACCCTCTTTTTTAACTGAATATCACCCTGATTCTAAGACATATCTACAAAATGCAAACATCGGATCAAAACCTACTCTAATCCTAAATTTTTTACCACAAACTCCTAACAATTTCAAAATCCTAACAATTTCTATTACAATTCAATCAGTTATACTCTGATCAACATCTAACAATTCAATCAAATCATAAACATCTAACCCTATAAAATCAAAAATCAACAAAACTTAAATATGTGACAATTTATCCAAAAAAAAAATCTAACAATTCAATAAAAAAAAAAAAACGAATGCAATAGGATAATAAGCACTTGCTTGATTTTATGATTGTAATTGACGTTGAATGGCTTAAGGTTGGAGAAAATCGTAACAATGGAGCTCAAAACCGCAACAATGGAGTTTTCGAAATTCCTATGTGTTGTTCTGTTTTTATAACACAGCATCGACAGTTAACTGCTGATGGAACCTCGATAGTTAACTGCCGCTGATTCATTACATCGGTAGTTAGCTGCCGCCGGCTTATTACATCAATTATTAACTATCGAAATATCATTTTGATCATTTAGAGATGTGTTTCAGCGTTATTGTATCAACAACAATTTTCATAACAAGTTGACTAGGCGTATGGCAACGTTGCTTCTTCTATTACGTTACGTTATTACAATAATAATTGTGGCTATATGACTTTATGCGATTAATTAACTGATGAGACGAAGATGCAAACTCTCTTTCAACAAGAGGTCATGTTCAACTTCCACGTACTACTATACAATATGACAAAAGCTTCCACCTCAACTATTAATATATTGTAATTAACTTCTATTAGAAGGTAAATTCTATTGTACATTCAAAAATTTGAGTGTATTGGTACACCAAATCAATAAATTAATAGTTAAATGTGTTATTTTTTGAAGAGAAAAATTGTTTTCTATCACTTATAATTAAATCTTATTTAACAAAAACGTCAACGAAATAAAATTTAATTTTTCTGAATTTTTAGTACTCAAGATAGAGAATTTTGATTTTTTTTACAATAAAATGTAAAAAATTAGTATGATTTTTATAAACAATAAAATGATGTTTTTTCTTATGAAATGATATTTTCTAAAATATAAATATCAACAAATAACTCTTTATTCCATAAAAATAATAGTTAATATAAAGATTTTTGAAGTAGGAGTACCGGTACACCTTAATTTGCGGGTGTACCAGGAAGTTATGATGATTTTTGTTTTATGCGTATTACATTTTATCGACATCAAATTTAGAACTTAGAAGTGAAGAAATATCGATGTTGCATAGCGTGGCATTGAAAAATATATGATATTTTGTCATTGCAATTGGCACTATGTTCAAACTGTATGGACGATACCTTCTTGGCATTATGTTTGCGTTGAATTTTTTCATCAAAGATAATTTCTTTTTACTTTCTTGATTTGTATTGAGGCTACCAAGTGGACCACGTACATGATGAAACGAATTTGGTTCATGTTTAATTTATTTACTATATGTTTGGTTTCATTGCTTTTGAATGATACAAAATTGACTTGCATAAGAAATTAGTCAGGGTAAACGAGGATTGCACGGTAACTTCGAGCATTAGGAATTGCCCCCAAGGTACATAGGAATTTCCTCCTATAGGACCCCATGGTCTAGCATATTTCCTTCGTAATGACTTTTTGTTCCCTCAACACAAGATTATTAAACCCTAACGTTGTAATGACATGCATAACTCATTAGGTTTTTGTTCGCTCGACACAAGATTGTTAAACCCCAACAATGTAATGACATGCATAATTCATCCGGTCATATTGATTCTGGAAAAAACCTAAGTCACACTTTGAATAAAGATATAGCTTGAGATGATTTTAGAAAGAGTAACTTGCCTCATTTTATAATAAGTTGATTTTGTAAGAATGAGTTAGATCCAATATATAAAATATAACACGATGTTTAAATCTAACTATTAATGGACTCCACATAATATTATTAAAAAATGATGACACGTACACCTAGTGGCGGAGCCATGAATTTTTTAGAGTCTGAAAAAATAAAACAATGATAAGTTTTAGTGACAGCTGCAACCGTAGATAGAGGTCCATAATGTTTTTAATATGGTCTCTTTAGAATTACCTACGGTTTTTCCGTAGGTAAAGGTGGAAAACACGTAGTGACAGCCATTTGGCAGTTACAGACAGATTTAGCTACGGAAATTTGTCCTATAGTGACGGATTTTGACCGTCAATAAAAGTCAAATTTCTTATAGTGATACAAAGAAAGTATGGGTTGAGCCCGGACGCGTGCCCAGGCTAGCTGGGTGGTAAATCCGCCCCTGCGTACACCTTCCTCTGTCATTTTTGGTTACTCCTAATTACATTTCACATATCTTAGCACACATTCACATTCACATTATAGAACACAAGTATAAAAATATTCTCTGAATCAGCTCAGCTGTATTATTTCTTACTCTTGATAACAGAAGCTTTTCATATGTGTACTTAATTTTGTGAAGAAAAGTTATAAGAGCACCAAGTGGAATTTGAATTAGTTACGTGCCCTACTTGGTTGTATCATTTTTTGCTATGGGGTCTCTAGGGCTCCACCAAAGCACTTCGTGGCCCAAGTAAATGAATGATAGCTACTACTTGGCTTATTCTTCTTATCCATTTTATATGCATCTCCCATGTCCTCATGTCCATATTGAACTTACTTAATACTCTAGATTTTCTTTCTTTGTCGATTGTATAGTAGTTGTTTGATTGCATATGTACTCATACACCAATCTATATCATAACTTATTATTGTATATTTGGATGGATGTGCTGTTGAATAGAATTATGTAAAATATATTATTTGGCTCTACGACGATTTCTTACTAAATTATTTGGTTCTACTTTAATTTGAAATAGAAGTAATTTATGTTTGGCTAATTTACTCTAAATGTAATTTATTTAGACATAAAGAGAAGGTGGTATAATTTTTTGAACTTTATGTGAAAGTTATTTTTATCCCTTTAAGTCAAACTGAGATTTGAAGACAAAATGATTTTGCCTTACACAAACCAAGCATCCGTATTTTTGCTATATGGAATTTGATGAGGGAGGCAAAATAAATTCCATTATAAAATTAATTTAAAAAATTGACTTGTATTTTAAAATGATCAGTTTAAAAATGCTAATTTTGTCAAGATAATAGAATAAAATTACTTTCTGTTGATCTAGTCTAAATTTATGGTTGGACTTGGTGTGGAACCAAAATGAATCTCAAGCATATAGCATAGTATGTTGCATAATTTTAATCTAGCTGAGTATCATTGATGCACATTACATTGAGTTGCATGGTTTTATAAGCTAAACTTGTGAGAATTTGACATTGCTTGGAGTAGAAGCTATAGAAGTTTTCGTGTGTACATTATGACTACAAGTTAGCATGCGATGGGGTTTGTAAGAGACGGCTGTTTCAAAACATTATCAAAATGAAGGATGTGTACAACATCCTTAAAAGGTCTTAATTCACATTTCTTAAAATTAGTTTCAATTACCCACTTATATTTTCAGCTTAAAAGTGTACTACATATAAGCATTTAATCAAACCTTTTTTTTTATCTAATCAATGTTAAATGTCAATTACTTACACATGAATAGTAGTCAAATGGAATAAGCTGCGCCACTAGGCCTTTTTGGATGATAAAATCAATCCTCGTAAACACAATATTCATGGACCTAAGAGACACGACATTGCTATGCATGACCCTTTGAACTCTATGTACAAGCTCAACAACCTATGGTGCTAGAAAACCGAAAGTGTCAAAAGCAAATGGTATAAAAGCATGTTGATTGTCAGAACACGCTTTCTCATGTTTCGCAATTTTGCTTAACGCAGCTTTTAGGGTTGCATGTCCAACCGTAAAAGTCTCAACCCGTAATCCAACAAGTGGTGAAACCCCAGTCAAGTCCACACATGCATGTCTTTCTCCTACCCATATGTACATGCATAACATCCGTAGGCCGAAGTGTCGATCTTCTATCTAGTGGATCAGTCAAGAAGTTCACATGCGCCTCTTTCTTCAATGATACTCCCGCCCGCCTAAATATATCAAAAAGTATATCCATAACAAAGTTATGCCTGTACTTAAAATGGAGAAGCTCCTTACAGTGAACGACATGCTCCCCAAAAGTAATTAGGCACGTCTTACGACAAACAAGGCACACCTCATCAATAGGAAATAGTGGAATCGTAAGGCGACATCTAAGGATAGTATGGTACTCTATTAGTGACATATGCTGACCTAACCCATCAATCAGGATAGCTAGAAGAAAATCTTGAGCATGTGCTGCTTGCAAACATGCTAAAACCGCCTTCTGTCTCATGGTCATGTCAAACTTAACTTCCATATCTTAAACACTTTTACTAAAAAGAGCACTCGTCAAAACATGTTGTGCTTTAGGAGGGATGGTGTCCTTGTTAATAAAACTGTTAATGTCAAAATCTGGAATCTTACCACGAAGACTTAACCAAATACTCTTAATCTTTTAAGAGAAATTCTTAGGTGAACTCTCACCCAACATGTCATCCTTACACCCATCCAATTAAAACACAACACCTCATCAAAATAATTATAAAAAAAAATCAGATTCCTTCAACAACAAAAAAAATCAGATATTTCCTTCTATCATCTCCCCACTCTTCCGATGATTTCCTTTCGTTTTAATTTCTCTCTCCAACAATGGTGAAAGCCCCATCCCCCTGTGTAATCGTTGAATTTCTTACTCAATAGGGATATTGAAATGTAAAGTAGGACTATGGTTTCACAATTTGAATCTATATAAATTTAAGTTAAAATCCTTAAAAAAAAATTAACTAAAAAAATGTGAAAAAAATAAACCCAAAGCAAAAAGTTAGTTTGTTGGTGTGATTCACAACACTTATCCTGACAGCATGTTATCTAGTAAAAGTTGGGAACATTTCTGTGTGTTGAAATGAAAGGAAATTAATCTGCATGATTTCTCAAGAAAAAATTGGTGCGGTGATTAATCAGTTTAAGAAAAGTGGGGAGAGGAGAGGAGAGGAGAGAAGGAAATTTCTGATTTTTTTTTATATTATTATTATTTTGATGAGGTGTTGTGTTTTAATTGGATGAGTGTAAGGATGACATGTTGGATGAGAGTTCACCTAAGAATTTTTCATCTTTGTAATTCTCAAGTTGACAAATGAAAACCTGGATTCTTATTTTGGAAAGAGTCATGTTATCAACTCTTGTAACACCATGTTGCCAACACTCTTAATCTCGTTTTATATCATTGTCAAATACTCTCTTCTTTTTTCTTTTGTTTTTTTACAATTCAAATAATTTTCTAATTATATTGCAAGGAACAAAATAATGTATCAGTTTAATATGTGTATTTTTATCATTAGATAATCCGCATTATTATATTACGGTCACATCCTTCTAACAAATAACCTCTCAAAATAAAAACCCTTCTAAATTCTAATAAATAAATATTTCAAGTATTATGTAATGTGTTGTCTCACATTTTGGTAGATGAATTTAACAACAAAAAAAAAGTTTGTAGGTGGATCAATATTCATAAACAATACATTAACTAACTATAGCAATAATTAATGTGTCTAACTATACAATAACCCAACCTCTGGTTAATTAAGTTGAAGAAAAAACAAAATACCTAACTATGATATAATGTGGCGGCGTACATATTTGACAATGAATTATGAATACATAATGAAAATTCCACGTCGGATTGATGTTAACAGAACAAGTATTTTTTAGGACATATATATATAATTATTTTCTTTTATGGTGGAGATGTTCACATAAATTGTTCATGAAAGAATGTCACAAACGCTTCATGGAAAATGACTAAACTTATAATTTTATCTAATTATATATCCATTTTTTTATAGTATTAATTATATTTAATTGTAATATATAGTAAAGTAGGTATTCTTGGCAACCTGAAACAATAAGAACCAATCAAACCTAGAAAACACGGCCCCAAGGGACCCACTTTAGGGGATGATGAAGTATATGATAGTGTGGGCAAGAAAGAGGCTTTCTTTTGCTTTAACCACCATAATCAGCACCATCATCCTATATATTTTAAGAGTTATTAATCAATGACATCATAGCTTAAGAAATTTAATCAAGTAGGACCCATCTTCACTTATAGCTAAGGGAACAAGAAATATGTGACTCTATCTTTTATTGAAGGGTGCTTATTAATTTGACTTGTACATCATGATAAAGAAA
>Ga0315913_1006901_pt1 | contig 13701 bp, 11 predicted proteins | sample MpolsnodulesMG_FD_207736 | JGI IMG/M metagenome (GOLD analysis project Ga0315913, IMG submission 207736) | Medicago polymorpha root nodule microbial communities from Los Angeles, California, United States - small nodules | ecosystem: Host-associated > Plants > Roots > Nodule | place: USA... | reverse complement strand
AAAAAGATTCTGTATCATATGCATGCCGTTTTAGGCTTAGATCTACAATACCCTGTTCACCTGTTATGTCGTTTTCCCCCAAATTACAAGATCAAATTTCGTAGCTATGTTTTTCTACTGGATTTGTTTGTGTTTAATAAAGATTACATTTTTACTGAAATTAATTTTTCATGGTTAAGGAATTACCTTATCATTAAGGATTTACCTTGACAATAATACAGTCTCTTAATTTCGACTGCTAACATAAGATAAATATTAACCTCAAATTATGACTCGGGCTTTTGAGTTTTTTGTGGCATACATTCCTTTTTGCTCATATGGCATATTTGTAAGATACATTGAATAGCTTGTATTATTGTTTTGCTAACATTGAATGGCATATTATGCAACAGCTGCTGATGTTTTCCTATGGAGAAATAAGAAGATTTCAGCAACAACACTTGGAGTTGCCACAGCTTTATGGGTTCTTTTTGAATTGCTTGAATACCACCTCTTGACTTTGATTTCCCACTTGGCGATACTGGCTCTAGCTGTGTTGTTCTTGTGGTCAAATGCATCCACTTTCATCAACAAGTAAATTAATTGCTTTAACTAGGATTGAATTTGGCTTTTTGATATAATTCCTTTTCTGTTTGTTGATTAAGTTTTCATGTTTTGATTTTGATTAGGTCTCCACCTAAGATCCCACAAGTCCACATTCCCGAGGAACCTGTTTTACAGATTGCCTCTGCTATTAGGATTGAGATCAACAGGGCCTTTGCTATATTGAGAGACATTGCATCTGGAAGGGATCTCAAACAGTTCTTGTCGGTATGTTGATTTCTGCTTTTCATTCTTTTGTCATCATTTGTTGCATTTGCTTCATCAATATAGAAATTGGTAGGTGATTAAATGGAGGCAGGTGGGATTTTCTATCCCAGGATGCAATTGACATCTTTGTAATTTGTTGTACACTTGCATTGTTATGTGGCATCATTGCCTATTGATTACCTGGCAATTTTCTACTGAGGATAAATGGCAGGAGGGCATGTGTCCTGCAATATTATAGAGTAATATTATGCTAATTTCAACTTGCATGTGGCCATGCCTATTAATAACCTGGCAATTTTCTACTGAAGAATAATGGCAGGTGTCCTGCAGTTTTTTTTTTTTTTTTTTTTTTTGTGTCCCGCAATGTTGTAGAGTAGTATTATGCTAATTTTAACTTGCATTTATATGTGGCATCATGGCCTATTGATAACCTGGCAATTTTCTATTGAAAAGTAATTGCAGGGAGGGCATGTGTCCTGCAATGTTGTAGATTAGTATTATGCTAATTTCAACTTGCATTTCTATATGGCATCACGGCCTATTGATAACCTGCCAATTTTCCACTGATGAATAATCGCAGGAGGTCATGTGTCCTGCAGTTTTTTTTTTTTGAAATGTGTCCTGCAGTGTTGTAGAGTGGTATTATTCTAATTTCAACTGTTTAGCTTGTATTAATTGCGAGTTTTGTTGTGTTGGTTAGGTTATTGCTGGATTATGGGTTTTGTCTATTGTTGGGAGCTGGACCAACTTCTTGACATTGTTCTACATAGGTACTGAAATGCTTCTTTAATCAATAATATTCATTTCCCTGAAAAGTTCAAATTTAATCTGCTATGTATGTGTGTATATACACTAATTAATGTCTTGTATTGTGTTGCCTTTCCATAATTGTGAAAACAGCTTTTGTTTTGCTTCACACTGTACCTGTGCTTTATGAGAAATATGAAGACCGTGTGGACTCTTTTGGTGAGAAGGCACTTCATGAGTTCAAGAAGCAGTATGCGGTGTTCGATGAAAAGGTATTGAGCAAGATTCCCAAAGGTCCTTTGAAAGACAAAAAGAAAGATTAAGTGTTGAGATGTATGTTGTAGCTGGGTTTCATCGATGCTGTTATAATCTGATTCACCTCAGTTTAAACCCTGTGATGTTATAATTTTAATTTTTTAGGGTTTCTTAGTAGACATTGTCGAAGAAATGCTTTATATGTTTTTGTGCTGCTTACATGTAAACCTTGGATCCATCTTATATGCTTATGGTTGACTTGCTGCTTGGTTGTATTTACATCATGAATATACTACTTTCTGCATTCATAGGAGTAGGGTGGTATTTATTTCTCCCAACGTTTTCAACTTCATTGCTCTTAGAAAGGTTCCCCCATTTAGTATACATCTTATTACTATTATCTCCTAGCTAATGCAGTCTGCAACTGCTTTGCTTCTCACTTCTCTTAGTTCCTGTCTGGAATAGCATGAGCACTTGGCATTCCTCTTTGTACTTTTTAGTAAGCTTATTTGCTGGTACTGCGTATTGAAGAAGATTATTACCTAATAAATAAAATAACTAGGACAATTCTTCTGGATTGCAATTTCTTTTGGAGTGGGTTGGTAGTTTAAGACATAAGGCTGGTTTATACATGACTGAGAAAAACAATGACATTACTGTGTTGAAGCCGGTGAATCATTTTTATTTCTCTTCAAGGTTTGGATTGATTATTTCTTCTGCTTTTTGCAAGTAAATTTCCCTAAGTTTTGCACCTGGGTATTCTTTATCATGGGCGTTTATTTGATGTGTACTCTATTTACTTTTATGAAACATACTCTACGCTTACTTTTATTCTTTTATGTACTCTACAATTGTTAAGTTTTACTCGATCAAAAAACAAAAATTGTTAAATTTGACGACCCTCACAGTTACAAAGGTTTGCATTAAAATTATATCGTATAACAACTTGATAATTTATGTCATTGAGGTGTGTTAAAATTAATATTAAGCATTTTTTTAAGCGGCATTAGATGATGTGCTTGTAATACCTAAGACTTAGGTATCTATCTTTTGGTCAGAAAAATGGTTTGATTTAAAAGTGGAGATTGATTATTTTGGATATTGCATTTTAGACCGTCATATTTTTTTATTTTTATTTTTAAAGAACCATAAATTATGCTTTGTCTGATTTGGACAAGTGAAATAAAACTATGCCTTTTCTAATTTTGCGCAAGCGAAATAGTTTCTACCATGTATAAGTGTGTCTTTTATTATGAATTTTGATCATATCTCAGATTTAATGGTAATGGTGAAATTTATTGATCTAATAGTAAAATTTTACGATGCTTGAGTATGTAAAAGAGTCGACAGTTTCACAATTCACTGTATCCATTTTAGTTAACAGTTACATTGTCAAATATTTGATTTGATCTAAGAAACTTTAACGAAAATTAAGTCATTTCAGAGTCCTTTTTGTGTAAACTTTTCTCTAATTTCCAATGGCTCAGTGTGATTAAGTCTCTGAAGAAAAATTATAGACATTACTGACACAACACAGTGGGTCAATACAATATTTGAGAGTGTATTCATTCCTTTTATGAATTCCATCCAAATCATTCTCCTAATCATACATCCAATCAAAACTAATGATTCTAGACTTCATAAATCACTAAATTAAACTTTTAACCAAAACAATAACGATGTAAATTACAAGAATGATCAACAATCACACACTTTTACAAGATTTAAAACAAACATCATGCCGTGATTGACAACAAACATTTATAGAAAAAATATACTACACTTGTAACTAATTATATCTGTGGCAACAGCAAAGTTATCATTGGAAAATATAGACAGAAATAACTAGTGAATTCTTCATTGCCCAAGAGGAAAATGATTTCCACACACACTGTCATTGAAAAAGAGCACATTCTTTGTCTTCTGCATTTTTCACAGGAAGTATGACAACTGTTTTTGCTTCCTAGAACCACCTTCTCCGTACAGCTCATTCCACTGTGTCAGCTCACCCATTCCAGCTCCCTCGGCAGAGAAGCTTGCAGCAACCTGATTCTTGGCCTCTTTGAAATCCTGCATATTCAATGGCCTAAGGGTAATAACTCTTTCTTGTGGAACTTCTTCCTCTTTTGCTTCTTGAGTATTTTTGTTTTGTTCCTTGGTGGCTTTCTGTTTCTTATCCTGTTAAGTAATATAAACAGCATATAGAAGGTCACCATAATGAAAACACATTATCAGAAGATTATACAAGATGTTCATACATAATTTCTGGGATTACCAGGTCCTTTAATCTCTCTTGCTGAATCAACTCTCTAACTGGCCGATAAGCAGCAGTTGTGCACAAGTTCTGCATTGAAAAGTTTGACAGTAAAGATCAAGGATAATCAAAAGCACTTGTAGTACTATATTATATATAGGGCCTGTTTGGATAAACAACTTATTTGCAGCTTATAGCACAAGCGCTTATCATGATAAGCACTTATTATAAGTTCAAATAAGCTTTTGAAAATTGTCATAAGCTGTTTTCATAAGTTTTCCAAAACAGTCTAACAAAGCTTATGTCAGTAGATAAGCTCAAATAAACCAATCTAGACAGGCCCATAGTTATGTCCATTGAAAACATAAGAAAATATTAAACAAAAAACCTTTAAATCACTTCCGGTATATCCGTCTGTCATGGTTGCGAGTTCCTTAAAATCAATTTCTTTGTCCACCTTTTCTTTTGACAAAAGAGTCCTTAAAATCTTTTCCCTGTTCTCAACAGATGGTAGTCCTACCATAATTCTGCATTACAATAGACTCAGATGATCATATTAATTCACCTACATACACACACAAAATATAGATGGCAAGTACACCATAATTTTTCCTTCTCCCTCAACATAAATTAAGATTAAACCTTCAATTTTATCTCTAAGCTATTAATCTCTCTCCAATTTAGTCTCTAAAATATAGAAATGTAATAATTCATCCTTAAAATATTCTCAATCCATCATGCTGATTCATGAACTATGTATTATATTTCTATAGAGGGACACCTGATGGATTGACAATAGTTGAGGGACTATTTATTATATTTCTATAGTTCTCGGCCAAATAGGAGAGAGAATCGTAGTTTAGAGACTGAATTGAAGATTAGGTCCATAACTTAACCTAAAAGTGGGCGACAAAGATGGAATAATGTGACAAACATACTTGAAAAAAACAGAGAAATCAAGTGGCATAATAAAATGAAGAATGGAATAAGCCAAAAGCTAATTGACACACCTCCTTTCAAATCGCCTTATAATAGCTTCATCCAAGTCAAATGGCCTATTGGTTGCTGCAAGAACAAGGATGCGCTCTCCTTGTTTTGTTGTGAGCCCGTCCCAATGGGACATAAATTCATTCTTTATTTTCCGCATGGCTTCATGCTCCCCAACTCTTGTTCGTTGCCCAAGCATGCTATCAACCTCATCAACAAATATAATAGTTGGGGAGACTTTGGATGCAAGTGTGAATAAAGCGCGAACATTCTTCTCATCTTCACCAAACCATTTAGAAGTGATGGTAGACATGGACACATTAATGAAACTTGCTCCAGCTTCCTTTGCAATGGCCTTTGCCAGCATCGTTTTTCCAGTTCCTGGAGGCCCAAATAACAATATTCCTCGGCATGGTTTTAGAAGTCCTCCAGTGAAAAGGTCTGGCCTTCGTAGGGGAAGCATTACTAGTTCTTGAAGCGATTCTTTTGTCTCTTCTAAGGCACCAATATCAGAGAATGTAACATCAATCTCATTTGCTGGTATGACTTCAGGCCTTATTCGCTTTTCAAATTCATTATCAGGAGGAACTTCCTGCAAGTGAATATGTAAAGTACATGTTGTAGTGAAATTGACATTACATAAGACAAGATCAGAAAAAAAGAAAGAGAGGAGTCACAAAAATAGAACACAATTTTCCTATATCTTAAGATATGAAGTCAACACCAATACCTATCTGTCGAGTATTAAGCTTAAAGATGAAACCTATCTGTCGAGTATTAAGCTTAAAGATGAAACGATAAACGAATAGATGAAATTTTGATTACAAAGAAATTTTGATTAAAAACAAATGCTTACAGAAGCTTTTGATGGTGGAACCGGTTTTTCAACACCTGCCTTTGCCACTGAAGTTAATATTTCTGCTTCAGCCTTTTTTACTGGAGCAGCACTTTCAGCAGGAGGAGAACTTTCCGCCTTCACTGCTGGTTTCACAACAGTTTCTACCACGCTCGGAATCTTTATGTTCATGATAGAGAGAGAACAATAAATACATATTAGTACAAGGCTGTTAGTGCTTTTTTTCTTTCTAAACTTAATGAATATAACTAGTAGTGCAAACCTCAGATTTTAGAGCTTGATCCTCCAGCTTTGATGTATCTCTTCCACTGAATTTCCCTTTACGGAATATACCCAATGCATGTGACAAACTGTTCCACAAGAATTAGCAAGGACATCAAATATACGCAGACAGATCATGTTCATTTTCATGCAATTAACGTTGCAAGTCTCACCTATTGCAAGAAATAATTAGCTTTCCATTTCTGTATTCAAGGTCTTTGTTTTTCATCAAATGATGAGAGATTGCTGACACAATAATCTCTTCTATATAGTTACTAAGAACCATTGTGTCTTCCACACAGATGGAGTCCAAGTCATCGCAATCAAGATCATTGGCTGCAAGCACTTCCGTGATATGATTCTTGTTATCCTGAACTTGAATCATCTTCAAGTCCTCTTCCAATTGAGACTTCCAGCTGACAAGATGTGATTCATCTTCTGGAGGTCTGATTTCTATATCGTACGGGAAGAGCAAAGTAAGTTTCTCATCCAACTCTTCAAATTCATTACCAGAATCTAGAACTCGCGAACCAAGAATCAGAATCGGTCCAGAGAGTCTCTTCAACATTTTTTGGAACATGTTATATATCTTTTGTGATCTAGATAATAACCTATCAACATCCCTCAGATATAGCACAATGGGATAGGTTTTTGACACAGAAAGTAGAACCTGCAAGTAAAACTTCCAATTATCAAATCAATATCTTTGTGGAGGAATACTTCCAATTGTCTAGTTCCGAAAAACATGGGAATACTCTGATGCTGAAATCTTTATATGATTAAATGCAACAGTACCTTATAAAGAGACTGTATAAGTAGTTTTTCATCAAAAGACCAGCTGGCTGTGCGCTTCAAAGGAGCTGAACGGATACATAATTAGAAAGAGAGAACAATGAAATTTCACAGATATGTCTAAGAATTAAAGTGAAAATGATTTTACTATGCATTGGTCTAGTTCTCCCTCCAAAAGATATTGAATTAAATACAAAAGAAACCAACTCTATAAATGATGTGAGCTGTAATACCATATCAGAAATCAGCACTTCGGTTTATGTATGCATTAACTAAACAATATGAGTTTGATTCTGTGGCTGATTCAGGAAAAGACGATGAACTTTCATTTTGTTTCATCTTATTCTCAAACTTATGCTTATTATGCAATTTGTAGCAATCTTTGATTAGAAGATCCTAACTTATAACTAAACAAGATCAATAGTCAACATCAATCTTTCTAGATAAATTTTTCAAGAAACCTGGATTTGTAGGATTGCTTTGCGAAGTAAGGCCACTGATATTTGAAGTGGAAGAAGCATTCCTACGAAGCTTTGGAGGATTACAAGATGCTTCATCCCCCCTGCAAATCAACAGACAAATACTAAGTAATAATATAAAATAAAATAGCATGAAAGTAGGTTATATTCATTCTCATAGTCAGAATATAGTTTTATCTACTCTACTTACATTGACTGAAGATCCATTCCACTGCTTTGCCTGTTCATTTTTCCTGAAACTAATTTTACATGTGGTCAGTAATATTGATTTAATGGGACTTTCAAAAATTGTGAACAGCATTTAAGCTAGTAATGTCCAGATAAAGAGAGAAATTTAAGAGATTAACCAGTTACAAGCTACCCTACTTTAAAAACATTCAGGATGTCTTGACCAAATATAAGTTACATTATTCTTCAGACCAGAACAAGGCAGAAAAACCCTGTATTAAAGATTGACAAAGCTTTTGGTTGATTATGAATCTAGCTCTAATTCACCATGGATTTGAAGATGTAAGGAATTTGTTGTACCTTTAGGTTCCTCCCTTTGTGAAAATATTGAAAATGACCCAAATATGTCAGATAGCTTCTCCAAAGTTGATTCTGAAGTGGATCTTTTGAAAGACTACAATCAAAGGTAGCAAAATTAAGTTGAGAAGGAACATAATATTTATCCATGATGGTATGCTGCAGAATTCTGAATAGAGTAATTTTTGCATGCATGAAAATAAACTAGGAGTATCTTACAAATTCTTTGTTGCCAGTACCATATTTACCCTGAATCTGTAGCAATCATAGCAGATCAACCATTAATATACATAAGTGACATAAGAAAATAGAAAAGATTTGAATGACTCAAAACAGTAAAACTCGCCTTCAATGAAAAGTCAGTTAAATCCAAGAGAAGCAACTTGGCCTCAAAGTAATGAGCCAAAGCCTTGGCAAGCACCTGTTGGTAAAGTTCTTTAAGAAGAGAAAAATATAATTAGCTTCAGGAGACAACATAAATTTCAAACATATCAATTCAAATTATGAATCAAAAAATCTATTTTTCAAAACATGAATCGAATCTTATTATAGATCTTAAAATATATAATTTTGTAAAAAGAAAAAAAAGCTGGCTACACAATGTTGAGAGACGAGTTATTTCATAATTCTATTAATTTTTATCTTTATTTTGATCAACATACTTTTCTGAGTTTCTCTTAAAAATTTGGCGCTTACTGTTATAAATCCGAGAATAAGCTTGCCGGGTTTTTCTTGCTTTCTGAAACACGGTATCCGGTCCAAGGACCGATTATCACGGGTGGAAGCATGCGGTTTGATACGAACAAGATCAATAAAAAAAAAAATTATATTTTTCCATCAATTATTCTTTGTCCGTAGAAGAATTGCTTATGTCCAAAAATAGATACACATATCGATTTGCTTTAACTTGGTATAGAACTTGCATAACCATATTTGAATCGCTTATGACTGGGAAAAGAGAAGATGGTAAGTGAAACTAACCAGCAGGTCCAGAGAGAAGAATAGTTCTGCTAGCAGGAGCAAGATTACGCGTATATTTAGAAACTTCAGCATGCTTTAAATGAACATATGCAGCACTTGTCAACAAAACCCGTGTTTGCTCACTATTATCAAAGAAACAAAATTAATAAGCGAAATTATATTATGAAAATGAAAAGAAATGAAAGATCAAGGTCAAGGGTTGATTAATTAGCATGCCTTAGATAATAAGGGAATTTATCAAAAGTAACGTTGCTTTCTCTGCCGTCAACAATAAGTCTAAGCATTTCATGTTCAATTTTATCAGCAGTAACAGCATTAGAAGAGAAAGAATAATTAGGACCCCATTTAGAAACATTTTGTCCAGAATTAGCCAATCCAATTCCAACTCCAACTCCTACTCCAACACCAACACTCAACGCTGATATCAATAAACTTTTCTGTTCCATTTTTTTTTTTTTATGTTAAGGCGGCGGAGGAGAATAGAGAAGGAAATGGGAATGAATCAATATGCTCTGTTTCTTTTTTTTTGTTTAGTATGTTCCCGCTTTTTGTGTGATATTTTTCCTTTGGATTACAAGTTTTTAAATAGGGAACAAGGTGACTCATGTATCCCTTGTGCTACGTGTCACTTATTTTGACGGCTACTTTGTCGGTTTTACAGTTTTCAATTTTTTTTTCCTTTATTATCCACTCTACTTTGGATTATCCTTAGTTAGGTAAGGTCATAAGATAGCTACATGTCCCATACCTTTGTTTTTTTTTTTGTTTTTTTTTATGTGCTTTTTGTTTGATTTTTATCCTCATACTATTCTCAAATTCATAACTTTTCTAAAATTTGTTATAACTGCTTCTCAAATAAGAAAATTTGTTATTATCATACAAAGTGAAATTCAAGTTATGAATCATACAAAAAGTATTTATGAAAATGCAAAAATATGTGTAAACGTACATACTCAAACAATGTTCTAATAAAAATGGACTTTAAGTTCTAACATTGTTTAATTTTTTTCATCAATTAATTAAGGAGGAAAAGAAAGGGATAAAGGGCTTGGATAAGCAACTTACAGTTTATAATATAAGCGCTAATTATGATGATTGTTTATGTATAAATTTGCATACGCTATTTTTGTATATGCTATATAACTTGTTTTCATATTGAAAAACTTATGAAATGATTGTTTATGTATAAATTTGCATAAGTTATTTTTGTATATGCTATATAACTTGTTTCCATATTGAAAAAATTTATGAAAATAAGTTGAAAAAAGCTTATGAAAATTGTCGTAAATTGTTTTCATAAGCTTTTTTTAAATAGTATCACAAAAATTGGCTATGTTGGTGGTTGCAGTCCTCCTTTTAAGAGGTGAAAATCTCTGTTTAGGTTTACGACTCCTAATTCTTCCTTTTTACGATCGCATACTTTATAAGCTTCCTATTTTCGATCAAGTCCTCTACTATGTATGTCAGATGAACGTAATCCTCAGTGTTATGATCGTAGCTTCGGTTGAACTTACATAACTTCAACTTGTCCAACTCAGGTCGATCTCGGACCTTCTTAGGTAATTCGAACCTTTCATCTCTAAACTTTGCGTTGGCGCATTCTCAAATAATACACCTTCTAGAAGTGTTTATGGGTGTGTATTCTTGGTACCGTGCGGGTGGTACTCGATTGTCCCTATCTTTCTTGTGTTTTCAATAGTGGCACTACTCAGGCTCTGACTTATCGTGGTTATCGTTTATAGCCCTTCTTATATCCACCATTTTTTCATACTGAATGTACTTCTTAGCCTTTTCCTGCATTTTCCTGCAAGTGGTTTAAGTTCCTTAGTGCCTAAAATCCAATACTCTCGACAAACTTCGTGCCTCGAAGTAACCCTTGTTTTTGTATGCACCTTTTCATCTTGTCATTGACATCCTTTATTAGGATTGTTTCTTTGTTGAACATCTCTATGTATTCCCAAAAAGGTTCATCTATCTTTTGGCGTATAGCCATCCTGTTTTCCACGGACATCAGTTGTCTCTGGGAAGTGATAAAGTGGCTCGTAAAACAGTGACAAGTCTTGGTCCATGAGTTGATGGATACCGTATCAAACCCTTAAACCAAGCTATGCCACTTTTTTCAAGGTCAAAATAGGCATTTTGCGCTTTACCTGTCTCGTGACCTCTCAAAAGGAAATGATCATATCCATTGTCTTGATGTGGTCGTCCAAATCAGAGGTCTCGTCATATGAATCCAATAGTAATCGTTTCTGAAGAGAATTCAAGACGGGACAATCATTTATCCTGCTAGTGAAGGCATTGAGATGGCGACCGAGGGGTGGAGGTTTGTACTCAAACTAGGACCTCTCTAACTAGGAAGATCGATGGTAGCATTAATGTCAGGATGACTAGGAATTGCTTACATGACCTCATACTACATCCTCCTCAGGGATGGATGGGAGCCTCTATGATCCCACCATTATGGTCACTTTTTACCACGGATCTGATAGAGGATCTTCAAATCCTTATTGGTGATCGTGGGTGAACATTTCTCCACGTCTTTGAGATTTGGGCCTAAAAGGCCTAGACAGGTGGCAATAATGTGGATCTAGAACGATGAACCTCAACATAATGGAGAATGATATCTCTTATGGAAAAATGATTGCATGTTGACAACCGAGATTGTCATCTAGGACCAACGAGAGTTCATATCGTACATTCTCAACATGTGATAGGTGCTTGCCTTGCTCTATCATGACTTGGGTGTTGGGACTACTGCTCGACGATCTTCAACAGGTCCCAGAGGAGGTTGTTAGTCTCTTATCCATCATCGAAGGGTATAATAAGTGTTATCTCTTCGTTTAGATGAGGTGTCTCTTGGTTCTAAAGCTGATATGTTGCAGCCTTTGGAGATGACGACCACACTACAATGTCTTCAACTTGTTAGAGTTATGGAATACTAATTACGACACTTACCACACGTTGTCTAATGTGGGACATGAACCTTATAACAAAAGAGTGGTGAGATCGTTAAGTATGTTCCCAATAGACAACACCAATAATTCTGATCAGACCTAAGATTGGCGGTCTGAGAGTTGGTTGGATTGTTAAAGGTAACAACAATTGATTGACTGTTCCATAGAAGATGGTGATGTACCTGTAAAGACTCTGACCATAAAGTAGGTAACAACCGTGTGAGCTTTTTACGATTAGAAATAGTGTACTTGGACAATAAGAGTTCTGCGACTTAAAATTCTAATTGTACGGTTGTCTCATATGATATACATTTCATATGAATTGGTGGTATACAGTGGAATGAAATAAAATAAGATGTAATAAGATAGTCAATTTTAAAAGTTGGATTTTATCTCATTTCATTTCACTCTATTTTATGCTATACCACTAACCCATTAATGTATTTTTTTTATGCATGTGCTTATTGTATACAATCTTACTCCCATTAGTCGAAATTTCTTGATCCAACCCTCTTTTATAATGGTACTCCCTCCGGTCCTATATATAAGAAAAAAATTCTTTTTTTAGATACATTTAATAATTAATGCATCCGTTTTTCATTATAAATGAGACACATTAATTATTCAATGTACTTAAAAAAAGAATCTTTTCTTATTCAGTAGATTGATTCATGGGACAATAAAATCCTGGATTGTCAACAGAGAGGGATGGAAAAACTAGAGCAGTGGAAATCAAAATGTGCCTTCCGTGGCCCAATTGGCAAGTTGGAAGAAAATGTATCAAACCATACCCATTGGAAAGAAAATAAAGCATTGTAACTTGTAAAGTTAGCAGCAGCTATACTGGCACAGTTTCCTATACTAAAGTCTAAAATACATGCAAGTGGCACAAACACAAATACAACTTACGTCAGAATCATACTTGCATAGCACGTGACATGGAATGCTGCAGCAAAATTATTGGCTGCAACTCTGCAACTGCACGGGATGGTCACGCCAATTACTAGACAACAGATTCCTTGTAGTAGCACTTTGGTTTGATCCCATACCAAAGCTGAAAGGTCACAATTTTTTGCTTTGAAGATTACTATCTGACATCTTCTGTTTGCAACTTCACATCTCTTTCCCATTTCAAAGCTTTTCATATTATAATCTATTAGAATTTGGAAATCATAGGCATGCAAGTCGATCAAGTGGTTTCAAAGTGAATACATTGTTGTAGAACTTGAATGAAGTTTTATCACCACATGGTTGTAATTGCCATTCTGATTGATTACCTCACTCTTTTTTTCTTCAAAAATAAATGAACTGTTCAAGGTATACATTGAGTTTATCTCCACATGCAAGAATCCTCTCTTTCAAAAAGTAAAAACATGTAAAATACAATTGGTAGATATTTAGGTTTTTTATTCATTTGTTTAAGGTTCGACTATTGAAAAGGTCAATATCTTAAATAAATTTAAGATGTTTTGAAAATTTAGTCTCCGCAGTTATGCGTCTTGATTTATTGGAAAAAACGTGGGTAAAAACACCACCTAGATAGACGGTAAATGATGATAATATTACCTTACTATTTTTTATTTTTTTTTGAGAGACCTTAACTATTTATATTAAAAAAAAAATGGATCTTAAAGATACGATAACAATATATTAATACTGCACAAAACAGATTCTTGTGATACATATGTCAGCTTATGATCTTGACCAGAAAACAAATGTCAGTGTATGATATTTTAAACCAGAATTTCCTGATTCTCTAATCCCAATCGTAATTTCACAAAAAAAAAAAAAAAAAACTGC
>Ga0315913_1006895_pt1 | contig 13704 bp, 7 predicted proteins | sample MpolsnodulesMG_FD_207736 | JGI IMG/M metagenome (GOLD analysis project Ga0315913, IMG submission 207736) | Medicago polymorpha root nodule microbial communities from Los Angeles, California, United States - small nodules | ecosystem: Host-associated > Plants > Roots > Nodule | place: USA... | reverse complement strand
AAGACTCCAGTGCTAGTTCATGATGGAAAACCCATATGTGAGTCAATGATCATTGTTGAATACATTGATGAGATATGGCCACAAAACACATTGCTTCCTGCTGATCCTTATGATAGAGCTCAAGCCCCATTTTGGGTTAAATATGTCGATGAATTGGTACAACTTTTCAACACTTAATCATCATATATATTTGTATTTTTTTTTTTTACTTTTAGTTTTCTACCATTTCCATCGTGATCATAAACCAATTGCACTTGCACTTGCACAATATATGTTCCACTATAAAAAAAAGTTACACCATGATGATTTATTTAATTTTATAGACAAAACTACACCGTTAATTTAAGAATGTTTCACACTTAGCACAAAAATTAGACTCACACTTACAACAAGATTACAATGTCATTGTAATTTATGTCATCTTGATGAATTAAAGATGTAATTTATCTTTAAGAATGGTTAAATATAACTTTTGGTAACATACATAGATCAAAAAAGATGTTCGGTTAAATATTGTTGACGTTTTTAAACATAAATCACCAACTTGATAAAAAAAAAGATGAATGACCTTTTCGAAACTTAAAATTAAGTTAAAAAAAATAAGTGAAAGGATTCATGGTGTAGTTTTGCCTATTTGAATCAATAACTAATTTACTTTCCCTTGTATCTTATAAACATTACCTAATATGTTCTAACAATCTCATCTTGATTCAACTAACAATATTTGGATCAATATTTACAGATTTCGACAATTGCGGCATTCCTCCATAGCAAAATTGGTGAAGAGCGAGAGAAAGCCAGAGAGAATTTATGGGAGCGACTCAGAATTATTGAGGATCAGTGTTTGGATGATCAGAAGAAATTTTATGGGGGAGACACCATTAACATTGTAGACATAGCTCTTGGATCTTTTATCAAATTTATTGAGGTTCAGGAAGATATGTTTGAAGTGAAGATCTTGCAAAGTGAGAGACTCCCCCGATTGCATTTATGGTTTAATAATTTTAAGGATATTCCCGTCATCAAAGAAAACACCCCTGACCAAGAGAAGTTGGTGGCCTTTCTTAATCCTCTAATTGAAAAAATCAAGGCAGTCAAGGCATCTTCTTGAGAAAATTATGGCTTTTATGAATTGGTATACAAAGCATATGTATCTTCATGGGTCATCTTGTCATGTGCATTTCTTGATGTTACCAATAGCTGCTTAATGTTGTGTTTGCACGTCAATAATCAGAGTTTAAAATGATATTTCATTTCTTTCAGTGTTGAAAGTAAGGACCACACGTTGAATAAAGTAAAAGTTTAGTTGGTTACTATCTTATTTTTAGTACTTGATTGCTACCTTATAATTTTGTTCTCCACCTAAACAGAGGTATTTGGTACACAAGATTATATCAAAATTTAAATATACCTTTTTTCTATGATTTACGAATCGTGATGTTTTAAAAATAAAATAAATAAATAAATGAAAAATTCAATGTCTAATAATTAATGTACTTTTCCATTTATACCCTTAATTGAAGAGAGAAATAAGAAATGTGCAATATAATTAATGACAAATATTTAGGAAGAGGTTAAATAAGAATGTTAGAGCTCGTTTGGTGCACATGATATGATAGATACATGATATAATAAAGAGTTAGATAAGAATAAGATATGATAGTGACATGATATGAATGTATTTTATTTTTTTTGAAATACATGATCAGATTTTATTAAGTGACTCCCTCCTCGTCGTTTAACGTAACTATTGTCTTGTCTTCTTTGTTTCTCACCTGGTTCTATTCTCATTCGTGAATATACCTACCTCCCATGGATACCGTTTATGTCTCCATCTTCCTCTCTATTCTTGCTAAAATGAAATACCGCATCATCTTATTGCATCTAAATTTATGGATCTAGATTAAGATTACAATTTTCCAGTTCTTTAGTCACAGAAGGCAAAAAATACATAAAAGTAAAAAGTCAATGGAATAAAGCCAATGAACTGAATAGTGTTTTTCAATTACAGAGAATAAAAAATTAAATCCATTCAATAAAAAACTAAGGATTAAAATTACAAAGGAGCAACGGGGGGGAGTGATAGATCCGATGTCAAGGTGTTGGAGAAAATGAAAAGATGAAGCAAAATTTTCTTATCAGGTTACTAACCCACCAAAAACTAAGGATTAAAATTACAAAGGAGCAACGGGATAGGATAAGTAATAGGTTTATTTTATCATTTCCCACTGATGCACCAAACAGAAAATTTAAGTAGGATATAATAGTGTTATGATATCCTGTCTTCTTATCCTGCGCACCAAACGGACCGTTATAGTCCAAATATATATTTATTTATTATTTTTTAATATGTGCAATGAACTTTAAAACATTAGAAGTTTAGGAATGGCGGGAGTAGTTGCTACATAAATGCTAAATAAATCTCTACAATATATTTGTTGATGTATCAGAATCAATACAAGAGGAAATTAAATTTTACTGAACATCTGGCACTTCAGTATCATACAGTATACTTGTTGATAAATCAGATTTCTTTACTAAAACATACATCAAAGGGTAATCAACCTCGCAAATTGCTCTGAATAGGAGATAAACACACCTCGCCACTCCCAGCCAATTCGTCGAAGTGAGTAATTACATCTTCAAGTCGAGAAAACTGAGCGGAATACTTGACATGCAGTTCATTGGTTTCAAATTGATTAAGCTGCCACTCTGAAAGACCGTCACCAATAATCTTCAAACCGTTTTTCAGCAATTCCACTCCTTTGCTAATTCCTGCTGGAAGTTTCCTTTTTTTATTTGTTTGGTTCATGTCATCAACTTCCATGCTATTTAATTGGTTCTTGTCATCAATTTCCATGCTCTCACATCCATCTCTCCTTTCAACATTGACTGAAATGTTATGGATCATCTGCTTTAGCATAAGACCTTCTCGTCGTAGCAGCTCAAGCTGTTCAGGACTTGGTGCAACGGTTAGAAGAGCATTTTGCTTATTAAGAAATTCTCTAAGCTCAGCATAAAATCTCTCCTTAGTTGTCTCTGTTCCTGAAATTATATCATATGAAAGTGCTGCATCCGGTGGAAGAAATCTCCATAGCTGACAGCAAGTTGTGTTAGCAGCAAAATATCCAAATGCAGTTAATGCTAAATGTGTGAATGCCCAGTGCCGCTCTGTCAAGATCAAGTGAAATAATTCCCATGCAGCACGACTTTTTGCATCACCATCATCACTTTCTGAAAATTCCATGTGAACAAGTCCAGTGAGGAACTGAGCCAAATGTGGTTTGCATTTGTACAAAAGGACTGGAGGCTCAGTGATAAAGATATTTTCTATCTGTATTATGGCCCGTTCAATATCATTCGATTTGTATAGATGTTCCAGATATGAAATGATCACTAGAATTTCACCAAAAAGCCGAAGAGAATGGTCCTTTATTTCTTTGTCAACAGTACTTTTGTAGTTAGAACTAATTGAAACCAAAAACTTTATGGCCCTTGCATCAATCTCAGGTAGTCTTTCCTTGCTGCATAAAATGGGAACACTATTCTTAAGGTTGGAATCAGAATGATAATTCTGGTTCAGTGAAGGGATAAAAGAAATCAGGTTAAAATGAATGAAATCCAAGTCCAAAAGTAAAACATATGCATGTGGGAGATCAAACTCGATGCTGATTTTTGCTTCCAAGATTTAGGAGTCTTTGATATAAAGAAGCAGAATAAATTTATGACAAACTGATCATAAGAATTGTGTGAGCATGCTGTAAGAAGACTACGATTAACAATGACAAAGTGATCAACAGTAATTAATAGGAAATAAAATTATATATATAAATAGGCATATAATAATGGATATAACAACCAAATTACTTACATTGATTGCAAAGAAGATTGCAAAGAAGCAGAGAGAATAAAAACTGGAATGCCAAACAAACCGGAGGAGCATGCCGTCAATGAAGCTTCATTAAAGTTGTCGATGAAGTCAAAATAATCAGATATAATTGTTTGAATGGAAGTTTTTCTCAACTCATCAGACAGCAAATCAAGTGAAAACCCTTCAATGAACAGAGCCAAACACAAAATTTGTGACAATTGTGATCTCTGATCACCAACAATTGACATAAACACCTCTTCAACCACTGATTTTTCACAACAGGTTAGAAGCAAGCAAAATGATCTTGTCAATTTCCTGAAGGAAGAATGAGGAAGGAAAACTGAGTCGGAGGATCCCAACAGCTTGAGTAATGAACATAGTTTGCTAATTACGTTGTTTGCCATTTGTGTTTCAGCATATTGCAGTACAAAGCACCAGCATTGCATCACAATCTCCCAACAAAGGAAGTGAGGATGAAAGAAGTTCTCTAGTAAGAAGGACTGCAACTCCCTCCAAGCTGTACTTGAAGAGATCACAATCATGAAGGTTTTGAATGCTTGCAAGAGGAGAGTAAACATAGGCTGCCACACCAGTTCAGCTGTTTTTCCAGAGCCAGATAATGATGGAAGTTGCAAAACAAGCATACAAGAATATACATCTTCCTCAACTAAAACATCCAAAAACCAATTAAGCTTCTGAGTAATCGCTACTTTCACATCCTCATCAAGCTTGAGAGAATATTTAAGGAAGTTAATAAACAAAACAACTCGACCAAGTATTAGTACTCTTGATCGGCTTATGTCTTCACAGCTACTTAAAAATATTTTGTTAACCAATGTAAAGTTACAAGCAGCTAATGTTGGACAATCAAGGCCAGAATGAGAATCTTCATTAACAAATAGCCATTCCACTACCTCAAGCTTCTGTTCCAGTTTTAGTTTATCAGATATTAGCAAAGACAAGACCAAATCCAAGGTTGTTTCCTCCAATAGCTCCGCTATCACTGCTGATGCATTTTTCAGAAGATTTTCATTGTTTGCTAAAATCCAAAATGAAGTGATAGTGAGAATGCAGTGTGTGATCTCCCTGTACACTGTGTAGGTCTGATGAGGATACAGTGAGCATATTTTAACTGCATTGATCAGGTAAAATTTCACTGGCACAAATATCCTTTTAGCTTCAGTTACAGAAATAGTTTCATTCAGTGATGATGACCAAACCTCAGCAGCACATTTCAAAGGCTCGGCTATTAATACAAGCAAAGATACCACTATATTTGCTAAATTCACTTCTGTAAGATGCCCCCCACCAATTTGAAGCAAAGAAACAACACCTTTCCAGGAGATACTAAGAATATTGACTAAACTGCCACCATCATTTGCAGCAAGAACACCAATTTGAGACAGCTTTTCTATTGTGTATTTTGTTATGTTGAGAGCATGGACAACATGAATAGGTTTGTCAAACCTCGACTGTTTTTCATCACAAGCCTCCCAGTTTATTAATTCAGAACGCACCTTGCATAGCTTTACAACAACATCAATGACCGTGTGTGCGGCCTTTAATATCTCTGATCCAAATGATTGAATTTTCTGCTTAGGATCAAAAAAGAACCATGCTTAGCGACACATACAAAATCTTGCAGTGTAAATATGAAATGAATGGGAGAAATTTCATCATTGGCACATTTGTTTTACTCTTGCTACCTAGCATTAACTATCATCGAACGCCACACGACTAAAAATACTGAAATGATAAATTTAAACATTCAAGGACTTCATTGGAACCCGGAAGACCACACAAGTCTCAAAATATCCGTGGTACCTCAAAGGACTGATAAATCATTGGGGTTCAATTTTGATTCTCAATTGATGTTTTAGTACACCTCCACTCAGTCATGTATCCAGACAGGTTTGATATTTAAGCGGTTATCAAAGTCGGACACTTCAAATAATGTGGAAAATAGAAATACGTGATTTAGAGATGATGTAACCAAAAAGGAAAAATATCTTACAGTAGATCAAAATTAAATCCTAGATCATATAATGACAATAATAAAAATTATATCCTCCAATTGTCAAGTTTCAAACACAGGAAGAAAAATATTACCTTGGCTTCAGATATAGAATCTTTAGTTAGATTTAACACTTCTATAGTGAAAATTTCAACATTGTCCATCAATTCCTTGTTACTAATATCGGTGAATTTCAACAAGGCCGAAAAAGTTGATGCTGAAAATCTTAGGATCTCCAAAAGAAGCTGCAGAACATAAATATAAATGATTCAGGTAAAATATGATGTCACTAAAATCAATGTTTAGCCCAATAAACACGCAGATTCCTGAATGACATTTGCAAAACTCTCAAATCAGTGGCCACCATTTAACAAACCATCCCACATAAGAAAAGTTGTCGACACTCTGGACCATTCTATTCATATTTGCTGAGATTATAGGGATTTTAGATAAGTTAGAAGCGATGAGAAAGAATAATGATTTTAAATTGTTATTGACTGATTGTGGTTTGATATAAAAGACTAAGCACTATCCATTATTATTTGTAGTAAAACTACACTCCAGATAATAAATACGGAAACATATTAAGTGTGAAGAAATATGGGAATCAACCATAAGAGATAATCCAATATATTCTAAATTACTGAGATAGAACCCAAATATTATGAGACATTTTTCATATATTCTAAAACTTCCGTTCAAGCTGAAGCTTTAAGCTTGTTACAAATAGATCTTTAAAGAAAATATAATATAGGCTCCACAAAACATGGCTAGAAAGACAACTCAAGGATGTTGGAGATGTTCGAAACATGAGTAATGCTCGGAAGACAACTCAGCAAATCAATAGGAATGATCATCAACCCAGTGAGCTGGCTGGAATGTTGCACAGCATAACCAAGGAAGGAGACTCACCGACAGACTGAGATGATCATCAATGGAAATTTCCTAGCAAGAAATCATACACAGCAAGAAAATTTAGGATGTCCAGAAAAATTTGAAGCTGACGTGCATTACGACCATGGATAAATAATCATGACATGACTCGTTGTATGAGTAATGTATACTAGCTTTAGCTTGGGTTAGCTGCTCTTAACAGCATGAAAGTGCCTCTAAACGTGAAGTGCCAAATAAGCACTGTTTGTGGTACCTATTTTTAAAGTCAGTTACAGGGGGTGTTGTTAGCATTTAAGTGAGTGAAGGTTGGTAGTTGTATAATTTCTTGTGATATGAATCTACATATTCAGAATTCAGAATAGAGAATATTCAAAAATATAATTTCCCTTTTCTCCGAGTTTGCACGCTAATACTTATGAGTCATTGCATCATAAGTTAGATAGAAGAAAACAACATTGGTATAATTTAAAATGGGAGGCAACAGGAATCACAGCTAACTCATCACTTAAATGAAATAACCGAGTCATAATACAAATATTAACTTCTCCTTGAGCATATTGCAGTACTGAATGATCAGAAGAAATCATACAAAAAATAAAAATAATAGGGAAGCATGATACAAACATTATCATCTCTTTTCCTATATACATAAAGCATATAGAACATAACTTCATTTACATTTGTCCAGCAAAGGTATATGATATCTTAAGTTTATTTTCATTTACTTAGAATATACCATAATCAACAAGTGTTTTTTTACGTCTAAAACGAGAGAATATTTATTTCAAATCACTAATAAAGAGGAAAATTTACAAATATGATTGAGAGTAAATGTGGAAATACAAATAAATAAATATATATATATATATATATATGGCCAAGTAAAAGCTTTTGCGTGTGAATAAGAACTGTTCAAGGACAATTTGAGATCTCAGTCCATACAAAAAAAAAAAAAACTCCTACCTGGTAAAATACAAAGCTGTGTTCATCTTCCTGAGATTCTTCTGTCGACAACAGAGTCATTTGTAGATGTTTGCCAGACCATATACTAGCCTAATTAACAATATTGTGTAATCAGAAATCAGAAAGAATATATATTCCTGAAAAGGTTAGGAGATATAAAAGTGCGTTGAAGTGTGTATATGAATAAATAGAAAGTAAAAACAACACAGAAGTAAAGAAATACCTTGACTCCAAGAGTGAGAGTTTGCAGTAAACAGCTGGGTAGGTTAAAATCTATGTTTTTTAAGGCGACCTGTAGAATACTTCTGTTTAGCATGCATTGGGTAACATCCAAACATGTGAAAGTTTCCCAATTGGTCGAGCTTGCAGTTAAGGTGGAAGCAACAATGCAAACAAGTAGTAGAGTACTGAAATAGGATACAAGTACCATTGTTTAATAATTTGGCACTTACTTATCATTAAACTTAAACCAGTTTTGTCCATTGCGGAAGTGGAAAATAGAGATTTCAAATTTGTCCAAATTCCAATACGCAAGACGGCAACAGTGTCATGGCACCGCTATAGTTGCTATTTCACAATATTTTATACTTAATTGCATATCGTAGAACAGTAGCAATTTGATCAAATTCTGCTCTCCAATAGTGCTACAGCGCCGTTTTTTAACAACACTTAAACAAACATCAATCTAAGATTTATATATTGATTGGTTTCCATGCAATATTACCATTCCAAGCCTGAGCCCCGATGACAACCATCAATAGTGTCAGCCTTACTTACTTCGGATTAGTAGGAAGGAAATTAAAACCAACAGCTAACAAATTTGTGCTAATTCGTTTCAGACTAATCTTCAAGATCAAAAGATTGACTGTGTATCATAATTCAAGTCAAGTTGTGTCAAATCTTGCAAATAGACATCATATGAATGGCATATGTTGTTCTTATGTGCACACACCAATTACTAAACATGGTTATCTCACTGCTCGACCATCTTGGATGAGTGTGCATCACGCAACTACACGTGCATGCACGAATTCAGAAAGGCTAACACATTTTTCCTTGATTAAGACCTTGATTTAGAAATTTACAATTATGCATAAACAATAAGATTCCAAACAAATTTACAATTATGTATAAACTAAACAGTCTTGGTTTGATGACTCTGTAGTCGCGTAGATTACTTTCAGTGTAAATTATTTTGAATGAGTTAATTCTACAGTAATTACTTACTAAATACGTTCGGAATTCTGTCGAAAACTTACATTTGACTCTGAGCATTTTATGACCAAGCATACATTTACAGTTTCTTAAGTGTAAACTAAACATTTTTTTTTTTTGGCAAAAGTGTAAACTAAACATACACCAAAGGTAATAACAATAAAATGAGTTTTATTTGGCAGTGCTGAGCAAAATTACTTTGAAGTGCAAAATAACAAAAAAAAAAAATATATATAAAAATTTAGTTTGACATATTGTGTAAATAAGTATGAAGCCCTGACACATGGACATTGGTAAAATTTTGATAAAATGACATAATTCAATATAATCGCATGTGTCGTGTCGGACACGGGGACACGCTTTCGATAAGAAGGGTCGGTGCCACAAGTTAAGTAAGCAACGAAAAATGTGTGAACTGAAAGTATTATTAACTAACGAATTTAATAATAATTAACCGTAATAATAAATTAATCAGAATCTCTAATAATTGAACAGATTAATCTAACAATCATAAAAAATCAGTGACATAGAACGTAACAAACATTGAAGAAGATGAAGTGAAGAAAGGATACTACAAGGCAATTCATGACGGAAGCATGATCGGATTCAGAAGCTTCTTGAAAGCTTAAATTTCCTAGATCGGTGAACAATTGAACACGATCTTCAACAACCTGCAATGAAAATGAAAGCAAAACGAAGTGGAAATTTTAGCGCGAAACCCTAAAATTCGTGAACAGAATGAAAAGGTAGTTGATGAATAGAAAAATTGAAGCGAGAAATGGAAGTAGCTTGCCTCGGAGGATTTAACGGCGGCGAGTATACGGTGGATATCGGCGCCGGAGTTTCCTTCCGCCATTTTTTCACTGTTTGTTATCTTCGTCTTCTCTTTTTTCTTTTTTGATATTTATATTTCGATTTTTGAATTGCTTTGTTGTTTTCTCGTCTGGTTCCGTGCTTTTCCCGCTCTTTTCTCAAGGCAAAATTGGTCAGAACGGGTCGACCGAGTTAATTCAATGTGAACTCTGAACAAATTTAGTTGATTCATATTCGATTTGTACTCATTTCACCCCCTAATATCGAATTACACCTCCTGTCAGCTTTGAGAACAATACACCTATCTCCCCTTCAAAAATAATCCCTAATCTCATATTAAATTTTCAAAATAAAAATAAAAAATCTATTATTCTTTCTCTTCCTCTTCTCATTTTAATTTGATTGTTCCATTTATGACTGAAATAATTTCATATTTTTGTTGATATTTGGATGAACTCACTTTAGTGAAACTAGCTCACAAATGTATTGAAAATTTGATGGTATTAAACTCAACCACGATTTCTAACATGGTACACCCACCATTTATATACACGCACCAAGTCCAAAAGCGTTGGGCGTGATGGTGTATTTAGAAAAACTCAAGTCCCATATCAGATAGATGAGACTTTTGATGAAAGTTTATAAAGAGAAGACAACACTCATCACCTTACAAATTGATTATGTAGGGATGGGTAAGTCCCCAAATTTCACAACCTTCGATATATCTATCCTCTTTTGAACCTTTTCATCCTGTATTTCAAGGATTAAATGGTCTACTTTGTTTTGATTTTATTGTCTACCCTTGACCTATCTCTCCCCTTTTATGCTCATACAACAACTACTCTTGATCCTACGTTTGATGATATTTGGACTTGGAATGGTCCTAATTGATATACCAATGATGTGCGTCACTCTAGAGGGATCTCAATTCTCAATTACAATCTTTGTCACAGATGTCTCAATTGCCGGAAAACTATTATGCATATGTTGAGGGACTCTGAGTGGTTGAACTACTTCATTCCTAATGATGATATTGGTCAAACTCAAGCTCGTTAATCAATTTACCCCCTCTGTCAAATTTTTCTGTTAGTTAACATGACGTTTTGCAAATATCCCACTGAAGTTTTGCACTTATGTGCAAAATGCCCCCTGAACTTGAAAATTTATATTTTTTTTTTCTTATCCTTAAAAGTGGCTGCATTATCATTGAATTGTGGAACATATTAGCTAAGTTTTGACGGTATACAACCATATATTTTCAATGAACTCCATATATTTTTATTAAGGTTTTTTTTTTGTTGAAGTTTTGACTGCCTTTGATGTTTTTCCCTACCTTATTGCAGTTTCAAGAGGCCTTCAGTAGCACTGATGGTCGTATAAAGCTTGTTCATTCCATGGAAGGAATTGTCAAGGGAAGTGAAAAGGCAATGCTATTTTTGCATGCGTAAATATTTGGAAGAGTTAACTGCAGCTCTTGAGGTGTTGTGTTAATTTAAGTTTAGACTTGTAAAAATATTGAAAAATTTGATTCGAGATTGTGCGTCTGTACCATTCACACATGTGATTTTTCACTTCATCTTTCTCTTGCTTCTCTTGATCCAAACCTCCTCAAGGCTGGTTCAAATTGAATGCCAGTGGTTCTTTTAGAACCCCATCTCCTGATTCTTCTTATGGCCGTATTGCTCATGATTTTGAAGGTAATTTAGTCAGGATTTCCAAATAGAGTTGGATTTAGACACATGTGTGGTGGTCAATATATTGTACATTCATGATACTCCTCAGGTTTGCATCTTCTACCTCTTCTTCAAGAGGATCTTTTTCTTCTTCTCCAACTTCCTTATTGAAGAACTTATGTTATTCATATCTTTAAATAAGTTAATAGATTTTTTTTTTTGGACAAAAAATAAGTTAATAGATGTGGCGATTGTCTAGTTAATTTGGGTCGTTTATTTCAAACTAGACTTTCAATTTGATGCTAGTGAGTGAACCTTTTTTCTTCCCTCAAAAAAAAAATTAACCTTTTTCTTTTCAAGTTTTATTTTAGGGATGATGTAAGGGGTATTTGCTTGCCTCATAATTTTATTCATTAACAATGATCCTAATAGCATCCTCTATAATACATTTGTCTAACATCAACAATGATGCATATGTTAAAAGTAACTAACAATATCAACTTTTTATTAAAAACAACAATTATTTAGATTCTTAAGACATTTGTATAAATTTTTAAGACAAATGTATTAAATTTTAACTTGTGTAAACAACATGATACATTTAGATTCTTAATACATTTGTATAAATTTTTAAGACAAATGTATTAAATTTTAACTTGTATAAACAACATGATACATTTGTATAAATTTTAACTTGATTGTAAAATGTACAAGTTTTAATATAAAACATTTGTCATAACATGTGCAAATTTGCATATGATAGAAAAATTCATACACTAATAATCCATTATGATCTTTCACAATTTTCTTACAAGTATGTTCAGTCACCAACAAAAAATAATATCAAATTAGTTCCTCACTTTTTTTTGAATAAAAATTAGCTCTAGCTTATTAAGTGAAGAGAGCACATGCCCGCTAACCTCAAATAAATGTCTTATGTACATTTTTTTTTTTGGAAATGCTAATGAGTGTCTAGACAACTCTTTAAAAAAAAAAAACCTAAAAATAATATGGGAAATGTTAACACGTGTCCTTAGAGCATTGTTTAGTAACTTTAAATAACAAATTTTTGTCAAACTTTATGAAATCAATGCATTGAAAATTGGAGTTTTTGCCTTTTTTAAAGAATAATTTCTTTATTATAAATCCTTAAAGAGTGCCCTTAAGGTACCCGTTAACAAGACCCAAATAATATTTAAAGATCTTAAATAATAAGTTTTCATGAAAATGTGTGTACTTCGTACATTGAAATATGTAGTATTTAACTTTTTTTTAAAAATAATTTCATAATTCGAAATCCTTAAAAATATTCCTATGCAAGATTTGTTTTGTTTTATTAAAAAAAAATTGATATTAAATGATAATTTTCCCCATTTAAAACTACATACTTATATGATGTGGACATAGATAGAAGAGAGAAGAGTAACCCCTTGTTTTTCTCTAACAGACCAAATCCTTTCCGCGCCATTTTAAGCAAATATTCTTCTCCAACATCTCCATTGGTAGTAATCTCCGATCCTCATGGAATTTTTCATCTCTCTCTCTCAACAACGATCTCTCTCTCAAACAAACAAACCCTCTCTTTCTCTTTCCAAATTCCCAACAAAAACAAAACTTCAACCCCCATTTTTCTCTTTTGGGTTCTTCCAACCCTACCGGCCCCAAAACCTTTCATCCCCAACACAACAATCACGTTCACCTTCACTTTATGGACACACAAACAGGTAATCTAATTTTGCTAATTACTCCCTTTTATTTTAGGTTTCACACCATTCCTCTTTTGTTCTTCATAATTTGTTCACAATTTTATATTGCACCCTTGTTTCTTCACAATTTAATTTTAAAAAAAGAAAGAAAGAAATTGGTTCTGCATTATCTCAATTTATATTTTCTTGATCATATCTATATTTCTATAGGGTTTAAATTCTCAAGCTCGAATGGTTAAATGCGGGATGGGCATTGAGAATTTTTTAAGAGTTTATTGCAAAAGGTGGTTGGGTTGAGCTAACTGTATATTTTTCAATCATGAGTAACGAGGACCCTGGAATTTCAGGCTATCAATATAAAGGTACAACAAGTGTTGTGTTTAGTGACATAACGTCTTCTGATAAAGACGATGAAGATAATATATGTCTACAGACCGGTGAAGAATTTTCTGCGGAGTTCTTACGTGATCGGGTTGCTTTAAGGAGACTTCCTGTTATAACTGACCCAGAGCAGCACCTGCCAAACAGATTGGACGTCAATACAATTAATAATAG
>Ga0315913_1006893_pt1 | contig 13707 bp, 8 predicted proteins | sample MpolsnodulesMG_FD_207736 | JGI IMG/M metagenome (GOLD analysis project Ga0315913, IMG submission 207736) | Medicago polymorpha root nodule microbial communities from Los Angeles, California, United States - small nodules | ecosystem: Host-associated > Plants > Roots > Nodule | place: USA... | reverse complement strand
ATAATGTAAATAGAGAGAGAGAGAGAGAGAGAGGGAGAGAGAGAGAGAGAGAGAAGAGAAAGACACAAAACAATTATACAGGTTCCTTCCACAATCCGGAAGTAGTCATGCCCCCTTGCACTTCCAAGGAGAGTTCACTAAAATCAATATCTGATTACAATTGCTCAAGCAAAAAAGCAAGAGATTTCAAACTACTCAAAAAAGAAAGAGGTTTTCTATGCTCAAGCACACACACAAGAGACTTCATATGCTCAAGCACAAAAGCAAGAGACTTCTAATCAAACAGAATTACAGAGAAAATTGTTTGAGGTTTGAACACTTGATATACAATTAGTGGTGTTCACAAATACAAATCAAATATAGACTCTTAAGACTCTAGAATTTCTAAGATACGAAAGTTGTTGAGAAATTCTAAGTGAACTTTGATGTGAAAACAATTCAGCAGAGTTTTGGCATTTGTAAATTTTTCTTGAGTCTCTCTTACAATATCCAAGTCTTCACTCCTTTATACAGAGGTGTGAAAGAGATGTTGTTGATTGCCAGCATATCAAAAGAGTCGTTGCGAAGCATGATCATCACCAATAATTTGTTGCTTGGTATGATTATTGTCCTAGGAGGGAACAATTTCAAGTTCATTCCTTGAATAGAGAATAACCAGCGTAGACACAGCTGTTGTCTTATACTATTGTAGACATGAAGAGTGGAATAGTGGAGTAGTGGTTGTACAATTGTACTATGTCCTTTTTCCTGCGCTCTTCAGTGGATAAGCATCTAATTCCTCTGAAATAGTCGTTGCTCCAGGCTTTCATTCCTTCTGCAATGATGTGTCTTCAGGATAAAAACTTTTAACTAACTGCAACTTTCAGTCTTCAGACTCTGATGAACTTCAGCTTCTGATGATCTTCAGACTCTCTGATGACGTCAGCTTCTGGCAGTCAGCTTCCAATGGTCTTCAGACTCTCTTAGTCTTCAGAATCTGTCTTGCAACATAAGCTTCCTTTATAAGTTCTATTGCTCTCATCTGTTCTTTTAGAATCAATACTTGAATTTAAGACTTATAAATTTTTAGTCTATGGTCCTGCACAGTTGAACAAATATTATCATATCCAATTGACATTTTAATACTTTGTTATCATTAAAACTTAAGGTGGCAATGTTAAACACATTTTGTTCCAACAATCTCTTTTGTGTGAAAGTATGAAATGAGCTAACTCTAATTTCCTCTCATAAGTTATTTATATATACTCCAATAATGGGTTAGGTTACTACAATTCATAATGGGTCTCAAAACTCTTACCACTTAATTCAAAAAAGTTACTACACACTTAACTCACTAAAACATCTCATTAATTACCATCTCAAAAATAATTACCTCAAGTTACTTTTAACTTAGTAAAAATAACTATTATCACTAAAACACTAAAATAATCTTTATTACAAAATTACTAATTTACCCTTTGTCATTAAATGACCAAAACACTCTTAGTCGTAAAAATGACCAAAATACCTTTCTCGATTAAAAATCCACCAATCCCAAATCAAATACACAAACAATCAAATAAACACATATAAACCATATAATAAATAAAATAATCCTAGCGAAAAACAGGCTGTTACATAACCTATAAAATCTTGAGTACGTGTTGCTTGCAAACACCCAAAAACTGCTTCTTATCTGTGGTTATGTCAAACATAACTTCCATATCTTGAACACTTTTACTAAAAAGTGCACTCGCAAAAACATGTTATGTTTTAGGAGGGACGATGTCCTTGCAAGTAAAACTGCTAATGTCAAAATATGAAATTGTACCACGAAGACCATCCAAATCATTATCAAAATCCGTGTCCATACCACTTATGACACTGTATCTCAAAATATGATTTGGTAACACATATGATTGTACCCTCGAAGCCACAAACGCGTATGAAGAAGCCTCTAATGTTAAGTACAAACCCAACCCCCAAAACCTAATAGGTAAAGAAGTCAACCTCCACTGGAGGTCCACAAAGAAAGGACATCCATCAACCACAATATCCTCAACTGCTCCATGCAACTCTTTATCAAACAACTCAGTTGGCTCCTCTATGTGAATCGGTTGGCACATCCTTAGACTAAAGAAAAGTTTGGCGATACTCATGCATGATCGAAGTAGAAGAAGCTCACTCTTTGGATATCGTAATTGTGGAAGAAGATGCATTAACTCGGTAGCCCTGAAAGCTCTCTTCATGGCTAGCCCCTCGATAAAACCTATATCTCGGCTAACAGCCCCTCCGAGCAATTTCACCCCTAATGTGGGCCTCCCAATATCCAAAGGGAACAAACCCCTTGATGCTTATTACCATCACGTGAAGGTCAAAAGATCTCAGTCTTACGAATATTAAATTCAAGGCCCAATTTTGACCAAAAACCCAAATGATGTCTAGAGCTTTAGCTACCTCTTATGAATTCCGTATAACAGTCCCTTCATCAAGATACCAAGCATGAAGAAGAAGCTTGCAACTATCTCTGATCTGATGAATAAGAGGGTGCACAACAAGAGGAAAAATGAGGGACCCTAGTGGGTCGCCTTGTTGCACTCAAGTGGAAGACATAATATGTCTATCACCAAGATACAATCTCGCTGCCTGTCTATAAAGAAATAGATGGGCATCTCATCTCACCTCACGCAGTAGTGCCGACCTGTCTACCAAGTTGAAGGCATTCAAAAAATCTACTATGAGCATAGTCAAGGAACCATCTCCATGTCGCAAGCTCAACACTATGTTAGCACTATGCAAAATGGCCTCTGCCCCACTTGAAACTCCAACACCAAACTGAAAGTCATTGAGATATTTAGCCATATCTTTACCAACTCCTTTCATAGCAACTTTGGATATCAGACGCCTCCAAATAGTGTCTACTACAATAGGGCGTATTCCACCATCATGCTTTAACAATGGTGTCAAGGGTGCAGAAGCTACAAACTCTGTCAAACTCTAGGGGCATCTTCCTCCTATCCATAGGTTTACCACTAAAGTGATAACACATAAAATATCTCTTGCTACAACCAGACCTTCTCCACATAATGCATCTAAAGGTGTTGGGCTCACAAGCCATCTCTACCACAAAATGTTTCTTTAGGGAATGATTTAATGCACCTGAGAACAGTGTCAACTTCAGCCACAAGTGGAGCTTCAGAAAACATGGAGATCGGCATAAAGGGATGTATCTACTTTATTTTTTATTTTGATCGTGGGACCCGTTAATTGTTGAAAAGAGAGAGTTCTGATATAGTTGCTAGTTACTACTAATAAGTATCCACTTTTTCTTCCTTTAATTAAAAATCTTAATAGGTTAAAATCCTTATTAAGTAAATCACTTCTCATTAAAAATGTTCTTTTTAAGTACCATATTTCCTTTCTCCACCAATGTACGTACTAGGTACTAAACTTATGAAGTTAAACAACTAGGATTATGAATAGTCTAAACTCTAAAGATATGGTAGGATATCTGAAATATAATTAAAAAAACCCCGAATCTCACTAAAGAAAAACAACAAAATAGGAAAGAGAAGCAACGTGTGTACACGATCTACATTAATGTCCAATCTGAAATTCAATTCATCTACCAATCATCTAACTCTGTAAAAATTAAAATATTAAAAATTAACATTAAATTGTAACAGTCTCATAAGCTATCTATCAATTTCCCAGCACCGCCACTAGAACAAACACACACATTCATTTCATACCTTTTTCTTTATATTATCATCACTTTTCCTTTTACCTTGCTTTTCTTTCTTATATATATAAATAACATTGCTTCATTTCTCATGTCACTGTGAGTGTGATACATGAAATTCATCATTGTTTTGTTTCTCACACAATAATTAAGGTTGTCTTTTTTTTTTCTTTTTTCTCTTTCTTCCACTCTTCAAATCTCAGATCCATTGCTTAACCCCATTTCCATATCATCTTTAATAGATCTCATCTTTCAATCCATCATCTAAATTTTCAACCTTTCCAATTTTTTTCAATGTTTTTCTGAATTTTCTTAAATTTTATTGATTGGGATTTGTGATCCAAGGTTGAGTTTTTAAGCTTAATTTTTTACGTTAACTTGATTTTTATCTAATTAACTTTAATGGGTTTTCATTAATTACTCTTAATTTGTTTCTTTTTTTTGTTTGTGAGATTCCCATGTTTTAGTTTTCTAGTTTTAGCTGGTTTGTTTAGTTCAGATGTTTTGTTTTTTTGTTTGTTTTATTTCTCTCCTGTGTTTTTGTGTGTAGTACATATATGAATGTTTGTGTTTTTGGTTTAGTTTAGTTCAGATGTTTTGTTTTTTTGTTTGTTTTTTTTCTCTTTTGTGTTTTTGTGTGTAGTACATATATGAATGTTTGTGTTTTTAATGTTGGATCAATAAGAGAAACATGTTTTGTATTTATATGTAGTTTAAGCTTGTTACTGTTATGTAGATCTGAAGCTACTGTAACACTTTTCTTTTAATAGTATGTATTATATATAGAAATAGTATGTATTAAATAAGGAAAGTGATTCTGTGATCTATAGTTGGATAAGTTGTTTATGTACAGCATAAGCCTATTAGTTAGCTTTATTGATTTTGATGATTTGATGTAAGTATGTTTGATTTGATTTGACTGTAGATTTTTATGCTAGATCTTGATCTAATGTTGTGGACCGTAATGTTCAAGCTTTTTAGTTTTTTTTTATAAGTGATGTGTTTCTAAATAAGATTTGGTATTTTTTTAGGTTCTAGATGGCAAAACCAAGTGCTGCTGATAATAGGACTAGAAGTTCAGTGCAGATCTTTATAGTAGTTGGTTTGTGCTGTTTCTTCTATATATTGGGAGCATGGCAAAGAAGTGGTTTTGGAAAAGGAGATAGTATAGCATTGGAGATTACAAAGAATAACGCCGAATGTGATGTCGTTCCAAATTTAAGTTTTGATTCACACCATGCTGGTGAAGTTAGTCAAATCGATGAATCCAATTCGAACACTAAGGTGTTTAAACCTTGTGAAGCTCGTTATACCGATTACACTCCGTGTCAAGATCAACGGCGTGCTATGACGTTTCCGAGAGAAAACATGAACTATAGAGAGAGGCACTGTCCTCCAGAGGAAGAGAAGTTACATTGTATGATCCCAGCACCAAAAGGGTATGTAACACCTTTTCCATGGCCTAAGAGTAGAGATTATGTTCCTTATGCAAATGCACCTTACAAGAGTCTCACAGTTGAGAAGGCTATTCAGAATTGGATCCAATATGAGGGAAATGTGTTTAGATTCCCCGGTGGTGGAACCCAATTTCCTCAAGGTGCTGATAAATATATTGATCAACTCGCATCTGTTATTCCTATCAATGATGGGACAGTGAGGACAGCACTTGACACCGGTTGTGGGGTATGTTTATGTTTTTATTTATCTCAAATTCCTGATCAGTTTTGTTAAACCTCATTGGCGCTGTTTGGTTAAACAGCTTAATTAATTACTTATGGTATAAGCTATTTCTATAACAAAGATAAAATATTGTCAAAGTGTTTTTCCATATAAGCTATATGTTATTTTTATAAGCTATCGTTGAGAACTTAAAGAAATAAGTGGAAAACAACTTATGGATATGTCATAAACTGTTTCCATAAGCTCTCCCAAACAGTCTCACAAGTGCGTATGCCAGTTGATAAGCTCAAATTAGCCACAATCCAAACTGGCTTGTACATATTACTTTGATTATTCAGTTCATTATTTGTATTAAGCAATGTATGTATTCATATGTCAGGTTGCAAGTTGGGGTGCATATCTTTGGAGCAGAAATGTTGTTGCCATGTCGTTTGCACCGAGGGACTCTCACGAAGCACAAGTACAATTTGCTCTAGAAAGGGGTGTACCTGCTGTTATTGGTGTTTTTGGAACCATAAAGTTGCCATACCCATCAAGAGCCTTCGACATGGCTCATTGTTCTCGCTGTTTGATTCCATGGGGAGCAAATGGTAAGAACATCACAGTTGAAGTAAAAAATGTTTTACCATGTAAAAACTATTAGCTGCGAGTAAAGAAGCACGATTTGACATTATATCTTGGCTGTTGATTTGCAGATGGAATGTATATGATGGAAGTTGATAGAGTTCTAAGGCCTGGTGGTTATTGGGTGCTTTCTGGTCCTCCAATCAATTGGAAGGTCAACTACAAACCATGGCAGAGACCAAAGGAGGAACTCGAGGAAGAACAAAGAAAGATTGAAGAGGTTGCTAAGAAACTTTGCTGGGAGAAGAAGTCTGAGAAGGCTGAAATTGCAATTTGGCAAAAGATGACAGATACTGAATCATGTCGTAGCAGACAAGATGACTCCAGTGTAGAATTTTGCGAATCCTCAGATCCTGATGATGTCTGGTATGCATGCTTACCCCCCTTTTTGTTGTTATATAATTACTATTTGTTTATTGATGTTCCTTTTAGTTCTCTCTACTTGTCATGAGAACATACATGTGTGTGATATAGTTCTAAATTGCGATTGCGGTTAAACTCAAACCTTTATATTGCAAAAAAATGAGATCAATTTTAAAACCATGCATCCGAGCATACGACTAAAAGAATCTGATATTGTCTAGTAATGTATTAGATATTGACACTTGTTGTATTGTATATGTTATTGATATCGTCTCTATTGATTTTTAATTGTATAAATTTGAGCAATGTTTAATGTTGTATAGAAATAAGAGGTGTACTCACTTGAAATGCTTTTGTTCTGTGGCTATAGGTATAAGAAAATGAAGGCTTGCGTTACTCCGACTCCTAAAGTTTCTGGCGGCGATCTTAAACCATTTCCAAACAGGCTATATGCGATCCCTCCTAGAGTTTCTAGTGGCTCTATTCCTGGAGTTTCTTCTGAGACATACCAGGATGATAACAAAATGTGGAAAAAGCATGTCAATGCATACAAGAAAATTAATTCACTGTTGGATTCTGGAAGATATCGCAACATTATGGATATGAATGCTGGTTTGGGTAGTTTTGCTGCCGCTATTCATTCATCTAAGTCATGGGTCATGAATGTTGTGCCTACTATAGCTGAGAAAAGTACACTCGGTGTGATATATGAGCGAGGACTGATTGGCATCTATCATGATTGGTATGGTTTCCTAACTATTCAATCCTATTTTATTAATGTCAGATCTCAATCTTTAACTATTTGATCCTGTTTTTTTTCTTATATATTTTTGTTGCTTTTTTATCCAGGTGTGAAGGCTTTTCCACATATCCAAGAACATATGATCTCATTCATGCTAATGGCCTCTTTAGTTTGTACCAGGATAAGTAAGTGTTCCTTCGGTCAAATGACTATTTAACTGTTCGTTTTAAGTTTTATAAGCCAGTTCTTATTCCATAGTCGTAGACAACTAACTTCACCCAATATTGCAATGGGATCTGTAGTGACCTTGTTTGTTGAGTCTCCAAACTGTTACATGGTTAAAAAGCACTTTTTACCTGTGCTTGAGTGTGTCCATTTCAGTCCCTAAATATGGTCATTATAAAAAATATGAAAAAAATTACACTCCCTGCACCAGAAGAAACTCGAAATACTCTCCTCTCCCACATTTTGTTAAACCTTACACTACTCTTGATGATAAGTGAATATGCACATTTAAATATAATCAAGATTCTTATGCACATTTTTTCTTCAATTTTCGCTCTTATTATGATTTACGTATGGTTTTGAAATCTTTCTAGTATCAATGTCAATTTATATCAACATAAAACAATAAAAGATAACCTGAAATTTTGAGCATTCTTTCAAAGCCGATAAAATAGATATTTAAATCTTCATTTCATCTTCTAAAGTTATAAAATCAATAATGCGTTCAAAATTAGTTAACAATGATATTAAAAATCAATAATAACAGCTTTTGCATTTGTTACTGTTTTTTTTAATTAAGCATTCAACTGTGTCTTATTTTGCATCCTTCAAAAAAATAAATTTGTGTCTTGATTTTGCATACCATCAGCTGAAATCTTGTTTTTAGTTTTGTGAATTATCTTTTATAGTTGTATTCTTTCTTGTGACTCAAGCATGTCTATGATGTAATTGAACGCAGATGCAATACAGAAGACATTCTTCTCGAGATGGACCGGATATTGCGACCAGAAGGTGCTGTCATAATCCGTGACGAAGTCGATGTGTTAATTAAGGTAAAGAAGTTAATCGGAGGAATAAGATGGAATATGAAATTGGTCGATCATGAGGATGGTCCTCTTGTTCCTGAGAAAGTACTAATTGCTGTCAAGCAGTATTGGGTTACTGATGGAAATTCCACATCAACACAATAATCACTGAAAAACAAGTTGAAGAAATTGCACTCCTAGCCCTAAGCTGCTACTACTTTTCTATATACAAACAATAGTCACAGAGTTCATATGGTTTGATTCATGATCACAACTGTGGTAAAGTGAGGGGTCCACATAACTTGCTCCAAGTTTATGCTACAAGTCAGTTTTGGTGTTAAATTAATTAACAATTTAGAATGTTGCATTCAAGAATAGAAACACCCCTCTCTATGTGCCACTCTTTTCCCTAATAGTTTATTTATTTAAATTAAATGTTTTGCTTTGTACCAAAAGAAAAAATTAGTTATATTTCTGAATTTTAAGTTGTAACCAATCCTTTTGTCAATTGTATTGATGATAGTAACTTTTCAGCATTTTTGTAAACCCTAGGTTGCTATTCTTCATTTACTTATTTTTTAACAAATTCCTTCCATGCTTGCAATTTACCAGGATTGTTCAGTGATTCAGCTATGCTTTACTTCAAGTTGTGTTAAAAGAGTAAATTATACTTCTGAAAGAAGTTTAGGGCCTGTTTAATTTTCATCAACATTTTCTATTTTCATTTTCAATTTTTACTTTGAAATTTAAATTAAAAATTAATATTGGGTGTGTCCGTACATGATTGCATGTGTGTAATCATGAATTATTACATTTTTTTGGTGTGTTGCTCTGTAGTTTACACTTCACCAAGCTGGAAGGACTATAGTTATTACCCCCAACTAAAAAGTTTTGAAAATTTCCATTCGTTAAGAATTAAATGACACTCTTTGTTGTTGTTTTCAAACGGATTGGTTTTATCATCCAAAAATGATTAGCGGTGCAACTTGTTGCCCGTTTGTATGTATAAATAGTTGAATATCCATTAAGTTAATAATCTTAAATCACAAATTTCATTCAAAAAAGGGCAACAGTATGAGATATACTGTCAAATGAATTTTGGACACATACAGAAAATAACAATGCTCGTGTGGTTCGAGTGTGCTTATTGTCGCGCACAATAGCAATGCTCTTAAAAGTATAATTGTTTTGGGAAAACTAACAAGTGAGAGTGATCTCTTCAAGCAACCAAAATCTATTTAAGACATTAGACATATCTCAACAAGAACAGTTTTTTCATATGCACCTGCCAAAAATGAAACCTCAAACAAATGATTACAGCATCTAAAACAAGTGGAAGGGCAATTATGAGAGGATCACACAGAGTTGGTTAGCAGTAACTTTTTGGCGGGAAAAGTCGTTACATTGCAATTAGTATAAAGCTATAGTTGCAAATCACAATAGCTAACTAACTGCCACTATTTTCACATTCCATTTGATTATGAATTATCTGTAAATGAAGCAGACCGTATCTAACACGAAAGAAGTCGAAAAATGCTAATTTGCATATATAAAGATTTTAAAGTTAAACTGATAGCCGCTGAAGGTCGAAGGTATGGGTCATATTTTCAAGTGCTCGTAGCTTTTTACCGAAGAGGTCGTAGCTATCAAGATTTTAACCATTCCAGAAAACAAGAAAAACAATGGATTTCCACACAGTATCTTGCAAACAATGATGGAAATACCTCGCCAATCAGAAGTGTTTCTTGTTTGAGTATCTTGCTTGTCTTCGAAAATACCTCACCAATCAGATGTTGTACGACATTCAAAACCGGGGAAAAGTAAGTCAAGTTTTGTTAACGATTGTGGGTAGTGTAGTGTAGTGCAAGAAAAACTTTGTATGATTCTAAGAAAACTTGCATATATCTTTGTTTTCAATATGATGGTTCTATAATTTATTGTGCTTATATTAGATATCATATAGTGCAAGAAAAGGAAGAAAAACTTATCATACAATTAGATATCTGATTTCCATTTTGATTTTCACTTTTGTTTGAAGTTTGATAATTATTATATATAATCCATTTTCCTTTGAAAATATAGTTACTCAACTCTTTCATTGATCTACTTCTGAATGTTTATTAATGGCAAGTGTTTGTGTTGGACAGAAAATGCTTTGCCTGTGCCCAAATAGCAGGATTTCAACTGATCATGCTCTTGAGCATCCATATCTTCGAGCTCGACCAGACCACCCATGATGATTGATGAAACTCCTGTGTTCAACACTTACAAATTTCTTTCTCTCTTTTGTGTTGTATGTCTAAATGAACAATCTTATAGAATCTTAGGTATCATATTGGATAGATTCATTTTACTTTACAAAGAAATAGTGAGATTCTATATCAACACAATACCATAAAACAAATCATCTACCTCTGCTGATCGTAAGCAGATTAGTCCTTTCGAAAACTCACAAAGTGAAAAGGCAAAAGTTAAAGTGCGTCCTAAACTGTATCAAATTTTTAGTTGGCAACTGTAAATCTTCTAGAGAGAGGGGACTACTAATTTTTACCGATAATGGCTTGCGAGTTGCGACTCACTCAACTCCTCACTTATAAATTAGACATAGCATGTTCTGGATCACTGCAATAGGAGGTCCTTGCTTCTCATGAAAAGTATATTACAGCGATCCAGAACGTGCTACGTTCAGTCTTTTGAACTACGGTGACAATTGTGTCAGAACTACAAAGTATACGTTAGCCATGACCCTCCCCAAATTCTTGCTTGACCAATTCAAAACGGTTGCCAATTTTTACTTCTTCGTATCTGCAGTTTTACTACTTGTTGTGGTAATCATTATTTCAGCATCAGCTAGTAAACTTGTAAACAGGTATGGCGTTCTCTTTAGTCTTATGCATAACAGCAAGGTAAAAAAGTAACACGATGGAGGGTGATGTTTTTTACTATTCAAAATGGAAACCAGTTAAATTTATCAACCAAGTCCCACATCGAAAACTAACTCAATTCTTTTAACATTTATAAACTCATTTCAATCCAATAACTGACATCTGGGGTATTAGGTTGGATGAGGCACGTGATTTATTAAACCCTAAACCATTCCCTCTATCAACGAGGTGGATCATTATTTGGGGGTGTTTTACCAGTGTTTTCCCCTCTGTGGTAAAATTCTTGAAACACTGATGCCTTGCACGTGCCGAGTCCATGATGAGCCATTGGGAGGGGTTTGCAGGTCAGTGAACTTGCCTACATGATGATGACTCGCGGTTCACTATATTCCTCACCTCTCCCCATACCCACCACCATTTTCCATTTTTTAGATTACCTCTAATGAAATACTTTTTACAATGTTACTCCTCATTTTATTGTTTTTTTTTTTTTGATTTGATAATCTTAAATGATCTAATATTTCATAATCTCATGATGTGGGGTGTCATACTTAATTTATTTACTTTTTTGGTGGTGATACTTAATTTATTTTGTCTGATACCTTTGGGGATTATGAGGTTGATTTAACTTCTATCATTGTTAATGTACCAATTTTGTCTGGACTTTTATTTGTATCCCACGCAACAATTGATTCATTCATTATGTAATACTAATCATAGGTTAGATTAACATTAAATTAGAAAAATAAAATAAAAGTACTAATAAAAGCAATCAGACTTCTGACAAAAAAAAAACAATCAGACTTTTTCACGTGATAATGCAAAGAAAATGACTCTTTCGAAAAAAAAATTAAAATATAAAACATATCAATGAAATTTTTTTAAAACAACTTTTATGGATTTTTTTTTTAACTTCTATCATTGTACATGTCTATCATTTTTTTAAAACAACTTTTATGGAAAAATCTCTCATTGGATGTTAGAGTACTTCTTTAAAGTCTTGAATTAATTTTTCCCAATAAAAAAACTCATAAGTTAATTCCAATTTTCTATTATTGCTTGATTTTAATGTTCAATTTTAGATCTATGGTCAATGCCTTTTTACTTTGTCGATTTTACTTAACTTTATAATTTTATATAAAGTGATTGCATCATTATCGTTGAGTAAAAATTTGGAGATTTTAAAACCATATAATTCTATATGTAAACAAATTGAAGACATAATTTTATGGAACTTGTGATGGACACATATTACTTAAGTGTACAACAACTTGTCAAAAGAAAAAAGTCTACAGAAACAATAGATATATACAAACGATGACACAATAGGATAGGAATGAAAAACTCATCAGTGAGGAGAAATATTAGGGATGGCTGCATTTTAGAGGGAATTTGTTAGGTTAAATTGGTGCGCTGTATTTTAGATGAAATTTGTTTGGAATTTGTTAGGTTAAATTGCTGCTAACCTAACGCAGCATTTTAGAGGAAAATTATCAGGTTATAAATTGCTGCAGACCTAACAAAATTAATAAAAATGGATAAGTTCTTCTTTAGTATTTTTGGGTAACAAATTATTATTTTTGTAAAACATTGTCATTATAGTTTTGAATGTACCGGAAAAAAAATATTCTCCAAGTATTTTACAATTTTATAGGGGAAACCTAACGGAATACGCTTTTACAATTTTACTCCTCATTTTATTTACAATTTTTTTTTTGTTTTTAGTACAAACTTTTATTGTTCTTTTACAATTTCAGTTGATAATCTTAAGACTTTGTTTGGATTGATGGAATATGATAGAGTGAAATGGAATGAAGTGGTATACAGTTATGTTTCATTGTTTGAATTTGAAAATATAATGAATGGAATAACATGAAATACAATGGAATCCATTCCATCCCATATCACTATATCCTTCTATTTTTCCACCTAATTAGAGGTGTATGCAATGGAATGAAGTTTTTTAATTAAAAAATTACTATCTTATCCCTCCTTTCTTTCACGTTTCTTCTTTTATGTCTCATTTCTTGTATTCTTTCTTTTTTTTGTCTAGTAGCCTAGTGGTTATAACTCACACAATTAAATGCGGAGAAGTGGGGTGTTCGGGGTTTGAACCCCGACCACTGCATGAGCTAAGTCCCTGTGAGTTTAACTCAGTTGATGTCATTTCTTGTATTTTTCTTGTTGCTTTTCGTGTTCATACATGTAGGGGTGTACATGGGTTGGGTAAACCCAAAAAATCCGTCAAACCCACCTAAAAAAGCCCAAAAAAGTGGGTTGGGTTGGGTGATTGGGAGGATATGGTTTTAAAAAATGAAAAACCTATAAAAAAAATAATGGGTTTTGGGTAAAACCGGACCCATACCCAATAAACCCACTTACCCAATAATTTCCAAATTTTAATTTCATTTTCATAGGGAGGAAGAAGAATAACAAAGGTTTTGATCATAAATTTAATCTAATTTCTAAAATTGACACAACACATCCTCTATATTGAAAATAAAAAAAATGTTAGAGTTACAAATTATGATGTAGCAATTTATAGTTACTTTGATGCTAAAACAATTTTACGTCATCCAACTTTAATTTGTTTCAAGTATTCTATGATTAAATTTTTTATTTAATATTAAAATTTATTATTTTATGATGCTAAAATATAGT
>Ga0315913_1006889_pt1 | contig 13712 bp, 4 predicted proteins | sample MpolsnodulesMG_FD_207736 | JGI IMG/M metagenome (GOLD analysis project Ga0315913, IMG submission 207736) | Medicago polymorpha root nodule microbial communities from Los Angeles, California, United States - small nodules | ecosystem: Host-associated > Plants > Roots > Nodule | place: USA... | reverse complement strand
ATAAGTGAGATGACTCATATATAAAGATATCTTAAAATTTTAGATGAAGATGTAAGATTACCAACCAGTATAGATAATAATCCTCGATATATCTATTTAGTTAGATAGAAATGCATCCCATGTCTGCCTTATACCTTCATGGCTACTTGCTAGCTAGTCATTTTCAACAATTTTTGCTATATATATATATATATAAAATAAGGAATATTTTAAAAAGGCAATAAGATATTGGCATAGAAACCTTAACCTTGATACCCATTAGCTAGAGGGTACAAAAATACTCGACAATAACTACTAAGATAATATAGGTAGAGGGTATGTTTTTCGAAGGAATTGGTAGAGACCCTCATCAATGGGTATATATGCCCAATCTTATTTCAGCAATCTTAGAATCACTTATTTACTCTATCCATGTATTCAAATGATGATTATTGTGTTAGGGAGTCGGGGGGGAACGCCAAGAATAGCAAAATATTAATGTCCTAAGACCACTAGTTAAGACATTTTTCCATTACATCTTCATTCAAAATTTAAATGCATTATATTATATAGATCAGCTCTCATATATATCGAACATATATCTAGCGTTTAGTTCATTCATAATTGACATGGGAGTACTTACACTAGAATATTTCAATTACCTCACCCTCAAGTGTGGGAATCTCATATCATATATTAATACTTGTGGCGCTGTTACAACCAACATAACATGACTCCTGAATACACCGCTAAGAAGACTTTCGATACAAGGATCTAATGCACCGAGATTCACTCCTACTTCCTATCAAAGCTTAACCAGAGCACTAATATACTTGCTAGGGAGTCAAGGAGAGTGACGTGAGCAACCGCAGATTAATGATCAAGACCGACAAGATATCTTGATACTACATCTCCACTCAAAACCTTAAGACAATAGGGTATATGAGTCACCTTCCTTATATATACAATATTTAGTTCATCCATATATAGTTGATGTGAGACTAACATTGAAAAATGAATCTAAAAATATTGTCCTCAAGTTTCAATCTCTCACACCATATATGCACTACCCCGTTACAACCAACAAAACACACATTTTGACTACACTAAGCGATTGGATCAAAAATGTTAAAACTAAAATTCCTTGTAATTAATCGCTAAGAGTCTATCTAAGTCTCTTAGTAAATTTAAAAGAAATTTTGGGACTATATTTCTCACATTGCTTCAAATGCAGGCACAACAAGATAAATGGATAATCTTGGCGCGTGGTCAGTCCACATTTCTTGGAGGGAGTGGCAGGTAAAAGTAGATGGCTAAAAACACATATACATAACTGGTATTTATTTAAGTCAATTATAATTACATTTTTATTAGAAAATGATCAAATATTTGTGAGTATTGATGCATATGTTCAAAATGTCTACATTTGTGATAAATTAAAAACAATGCATGATTAGAAAAGTAACTTTTTTAATTGTTATATTTGAGGTAAAACTTTGTAACTGTCCTCGAATATTAGCATGAGTATCAACCGAGTTACTTTATTTAAGAATGATTTCATCCATTCTTTGGTAAGATGTTAATCTTTTCTGAATCATTTAGACCTAACTGAGTAAAGATTGTGTGCAACTTCCACTATTTATATATTTGAGAGCCAACAATTGTATTTCACTCGGTTGATTTTGACCGAATCTTGTTTGAAACTCAATATGTCTGATTCATGGATATGAGTAGTGATCCTTAAGTCAAACCCATTTGATCCAAATTGAATTTTTTTCATTCTTTTTGGAAGAAAAAAAATGAAACCCTAAACCAAAATAATAATAATAATAATAAACTCATGTTATTTTGTCTTAGGATAAAAGAGCATTTATTTGACATTATGGTTTTATACAAGTTTGGAGAGGTAGCTCACAATAAAAGAGACAAATGTGATGGTAAAGAAAACAAAAAGAAAAATGCTTAAATGTGTGATTAGTCCCTGCACTTTAGCCAATTTTTGGCATTGGTTCCTGCACTTTTTTTTTTTTGTTTAGGTCCCTGCACTTTGTAAAAAAATTGTTATTAATCCCTCTGTTAGTTGACTGTTAAAAAAAACTCCAAAACTAACAGAGTGCCACGTGGTCCAATTATTTCGTGTCACGTGGAACACTACAAGACAAAATTTAAAATTTAAAAGAATTCAAATAAAATAATTGTTTTTAATTAATATTATTATTAAGTATTATTTAATTAGAAATAAAAAAACATCATAAACCAAAAAAGAATCAAAGAAGAAAGAGGAAACAGTTATTGAACATTTAGAAAGGGGGGGAGAATGGATTCTAGGGTTTCAAATTGAACTCTAAATCCAAAAATGTGACTGAACACTGAGATCGCAATCGATTTCGACCTCCACCATCAATTTTCAACTCTATTTCCGTTCGCGCTTTCGTAGTTTTTTTTTTCTGTTTGTTGTGGAGGAAACACGTTTGGAGATCATAATTGTTGTATCACTGGGCTGATTTCCAGTAAAATAGTTTCTGGGAATGCACATTTTGCGGAATCAAGTTTTAAAAAATATGAAATTGGACTTTTTGTTGATTGTGATGGTGGTGAATTTTAGAGGAAGAAGTAGAAATTAGAATTGGAGTTGGTCTCACGATTAATCCCTCTTTATGATGATTTTGTTTTTGTTGATTAAATCTGAATAAATATTAATGAAAATAATTGTTTATGAGTTATAAATTGGATTTTCTTTTATTTTTTAAATTTTGTCTTGTAGTGTAACACGTGTCACAAAATAATTGGACCACGTTACACTCCGTTAGTTTTGTAGTTTTTTTTAACAGTCAACTAACAGAGGGACTAATAACAATTTTTTTACAAAGTGCAGGGATCTAAACCAAACAAAAAAAAGTGTAGGGACCAATGCCAAAAATTGGCCAAAGTGCAGGGATTAATCACACATTTAAGCCAAAGAAAAACTACCTTGACAAATGAAAAAGAAATAAAAAGGACAAAACCACGACGAAAATAAAATAAAAAATCAAAGAAATGAGAAATTTGTGAAAAGAATCATCAATGGGTTGTGAGTAAAATGAAATAAAGATTGTGAAATATAAATAGTTGTGCATAGTAAATAAATGCTCTCTTATGCTTGGGTTGTTTTAACTTCTAGAAAAACTTTTTTTTTTTTTAGCCTAGCCTCATTACAACCCTAATAAAGACTTTAGTGATATGTGATTAATAGCACATTTGGTATTATTGTTGAGATGTATGTTGAAATTGATTTGTTGTGAATATATTGCCTGGGTTGAGAGAAACCTTCACCCTTGAATGAAATACTTGAGATTCTTATCAATTAACCTACTATTTTAGAAAGTTCAGATTCTTACTTGAATTTAGGAACTATTTCAATTTCAAATTCTACTTCATGGATTGTTAAGAGTCCCACATCGGATAGGACAATGTGTTTATAAGTGGGGGCAATCCTCACAAGCCGGTTTTGTGGGGTTGTGTTAGGCCCAACCACGATTTATAAGATGGTATCAGAGTCTCTTCAATATCCATTAGGCCACCTGCTATCAGGTTTCCGCTATCGGGCCACCCACCATTTATGTCCATGAACCAAGTTCAATAGTGCTGGTCGTGAGGGGACGCGTTAAGAGTCTCACATCGGACAGGACATGGCCTGACAATGTGTTTATAAGTGAGGGCAATCCTCACCTCACAAGCCGGTTTGGTGGGGTTGTGTTAGGCCCAACCACAATTTCTGGGCCACGATTTCTAAGAAATTGTAGTTGGGGTTAACATGGACAATTATAAATTATGTCTTTAAATTGCAAATCATTGAATCATGCACAAATGAAACATTTGAAATTGTTGATTGATTACAAACCCGGAAATTTATGCATCATTGTTTGAACTTGTTTTAAAGATTTCTTTAAGAGTTTTGTTTGGGGACAAACACATTTTTAAGTTGGAGAGAATATACAAGTGAAAAACTTACGTATTTTTACACATATTTTAGTGACACTTGTGGACTTGTTTTACAAGTAATTTCAGAAAATTTCTATAACCTGTTGTAAAGTAGCCGTAAATTAGCTTTTGAGGACCAATACAACTACTTTAGCGTAATTCAGTACATTTTGTAGTGTTAATTTCTCAAAGATACATGAATGAGATGGGATCAAGATGCTAACTCTAAAGCAATTCGTTAATTGAGGTGGAACCGAGTTGAAAGACAGATCTCTAAGTGAGAAGCAACGAGATCAATGTGAATGAAACAAAAAAGTTCAAGAAAATTGCAAAGAGTTGATTCTTTAAACGAGTGTCACTTTGCTTAGCGAATTATGGTGGCATTAGTGACCTAAAAGGATGAGCTAACATTACCATCCATGTGAAGAAACGTCAATTTTCTAAACGGTCATGATTTCGCTTAGCGAAAGTCCACTTTTATGAAATCTATATATAAAGGCTCACTGCCTTATTCTTAGATAGTCATTTTTTTTTTACCAAGAGAGAGAAAATTTACCGAGAGAAAGAGAGAGAGTTACTTTCATTATTAGGACCATTATATCTTGGACATCAGACATTTGATGCTGCTCTGCCCAACTTCTATTCCTTTGTTAGCTACCATGAATTTGTGTAACTAGTTTCACTTTCTGTGTTGGAACTAGGTTAGTTAGCTAGTGTATTGATGTAAACTCTTAATTTGGTTGGTTATATATAATCTTTGTTGAACTATATCGATGGTTGATTCCTTTACTTAATGTTTTCCCGATGTTTAACTATAGACATGGAATTTCTATCAAAATGATATGGAATAAATTCATTCGTGGATCATAGTTGCTAGACATAGGAATAAGTGTACACTCACCCACTATTGAGTCTTAATGTCATTGTATTTATTAAATGAGAGAGACATCGGAAGTTCATAAATACAATAGATATTCCATTGTTTACCTGACACATGAATGTATGATGAGCGACAGGTGCATGTATAGTTAATATCAACAAAAAAAGTGCATGTATAGTTGAAACTTTGAAAGTATATAATCGATTAAGAGGATACATTAGGGGGATAGGTAACCATATCTAATCCCAACACGACTCTTTATATCTTTCTATTGTTTTGTATTGTTGAGACTTTACATTTTATTATAGAACCCTAGCATCTTTTTATTCTTTCTATTATCTATTCTTGTCTTGATTTTTTTTAATAACTATAAATTCATATTGTTAACTCGTATATTCTAAATTTTTACCAGGATAACTAACTGTTAATTACTACTAAAATGAGTTTAAAAAAAATGGAAAACACGTTTATAGAGTGAGAGATTTACATTAATTTTCGTGGTATTAAATTTTTCGTGTATTGTAATTACACAATCATATCTGAGTCACGTATATGCTTTACAGTATATGCACTATACTGTTGCTATTTACGTAAAGAGAACATGATTTGTTTTTATTTATACCTACCCACCTTATAACAGCATTTATTTCACATCTGTTTATAGTGCTTCCCCAATATTATTATATATGCATGGTGGATTCCACCAAACTCAGCCTAATTGCTTGTTGGAGTCCAAACACGAAACCACCAACTTTAATTCCTTCGCACGGCTATCCATATTTTTATGCTTGATTCGTTAATATACTTGTTGCATGAATAAATAGTAATAAAATTATTCGAAAAAAAACAGTATATACAAAGTTGAAGAAAATCATTAGTATTTTAATTCATATATGAGATCTTTCTAACAATCATCTAAGAAATATTATTAGATAAACATAGTATATTAAAAATACAATGGCATTAAGAATTTAAGACTCAATAGTGTGTATATTTTTAATACAATTACTGTTAATTAAATAATGTGTATATTTTTAATTAAGACTCAATGACATGTTCAGAAAAAAATAAAAATTAAGACTCAATAATGACATAGTAATTGTATGTTTATCTAATTAATATTTCTTAGATGATTGTTAGAAAGATTTCATATATGAACTAAAATCATGGGGTTCACATATAAGGAAGTGAACTAGTACAAAAATTCACGGTTTTCTTTTTATTATTTTCATTCTTTCTTTACGTTTAATTTTTTTTTCAATTTTATTTTGATAAACGTATTTTTCTTAAATGAAAGAAAGGATTTTGAAACATATTTTAAAAAGATTTATTTCTACCAAATAACAATTCATACCATCTTATCTTTTCATATACATGCGATTGACATCGTGATTGAGCATTTAACCATGCATGAGTAAACATTCTACATTGAAAAACACTAGTAAGAATGTGGTTGTAGGAGGTTTTGTTAACGGTCCACAACTTTTTGATTTTGACTATTAGAAAGATATTACTACAACCATATTTTAAATAAAACCTTCTTGAAATGGCTACATATGCAAAATCATCCATCTTTTTTAAAATTGAACTTTTTAGTCCCTGAAATATCACATTTATTATAAACTTGGTCCCAAACCATATTTTTCGCTAAAAAAAATGGTGATCTAATACACCAATTTTAAATCCAAAGGAAAACAATCACTTTAGTCAAAGATTTGTTTTTTAAGGCATAATTATGGATTGAGATCAGAATTTTAACAAAAGTACAATAAGCCTAATTAATAGTACAAATATTTTTAGGTCTCCGCAGTGTCATAAAAACTGTCGGGTGGCACTTATCACTTGAATTTCAATTATACAAATGTCAATAACTAAAAAATATAACTAAAATACTTAAGAACATTTTAATGAGATGGTAAAGATCTCTTTCAATCTAATCAAAAGTCATAGATTCAAATCCACATCTAAAAATACAACAGTGTTAAATCTCTTAAATGAAAGGTTTATCGTTGAATATGATCGTATTTGACTCAAGATATTAATATATGCAATTGGATGCATGTGATATCTGATTCACACACAAAAAATATAACTAAAATTGATAAGAAAAAAAAGTGGAAAAACAAAAAAAAAAAAGCTATCCACTAAAAACAAAAATTGGTATACCAGCCTGAATAAATTGGTCAAAAAGACCTAATAATTATCTTAAAGATACCGCCCAAACCCTATAGAAAATAGAATACCCTGATTTTAGGGAGATCCTATAGAAAAAAAATGTCTAAAAACAAGAACAAAAAACCCATGTCGTCACTCATGATAAAAAACGACAATATATTTATATCTTTCGAAAGTTGTTCTCCATTCTTGAAACAACACAGATTTTCGTTACTAGAAAAAACAAATAAATGACCAGACAGATCAAATTTCCGAAATTGTTCTGCTGGCCAGGTTTTGGAATAACTATTTTAGGATAAGTTCACAAAAAGCTATTGATTGAGAGTGATACAAAAATGATGTAACGCAGTATTCATTGTCTATTTTCATTTAGATGTAATTTGCATAAATCTGCATAGTTTAAGTTTTCAAGAGGTTTCACCTTCTTTTCTTTTTTAAAATGAGCTACAAATAATTATCACTATAAAATATCAATACAATATTTATTATTTTTTATTATTATATATCATTCTTTATTGAATTTCACTTCACCTAACTACTTCACTAACTATAATTAGTAAGAATGTTGTAGTAAATTAACTCAACTAATCATTTTTTTTAAAAACCGCACACAACTCTAAATCGACAATTAAAATGAGACGGATGGGATAAAATGAAAATGCTAAAAACCATAAGAAAACACAAGCTATTTGGTGATTAAAGTGAGAGTGAGAGACTTAAGTAGTGGAGCAATAGAGGTGATCGTGAATTGTGTAAGCCTATTAACGAACAATATAAAGCATTGGATAAGAAGGGTTTTTCTAGCTATGTTAGAATCTTTGTTATAAACAATCTTACCCTAAGACCCCTAACCATCTTTCTAACATAAACACAAGAAAGAGACCCTCTCTTTTGATTACAACACAAATATTAAACACTTTTGGTGGACTTTGATTCCTCTTGAATCAAAGAACATTTTACAATAATCATAAGGTAGCACCCCACTAACAATAATTCCCACCAACAATTGATGAGAATGTTACAAATGAATGATGAAGAACAATTGTACGACTATATCAAATCAATATCACTTTCAATAGAATATAACCTAATACTTTGTAACATTTTTGGATATGAAATTATAATCAAGGTTTCACAAAATAGATGTTTGAAAGTTTAAATAAGAAAGTGATACTAATTCTTAGATTATTGAATATGAAAGTTTCTTAAGGTTGTATTTATCTGAAGTATATTTACAGCGGCTTTAGAAAATGAAATTTTGAAAGGAAAAAAAAATTCTGCCCTAAAATAAAATGGGAATTCTAAATCTGCCTTACTTGAAGAAAAAAAAAATCCAAAATTGCCCTGCCTTTGACCAGCTGACCCATGTCACAACTTTGACTTGCAATATACCCCTATGTCACAAGTCCCTCTTGCGACATAACCCTCAATTCTCAAAATTTGTAATATTTTTGTCTTTATTATATGTCACAAGTGGGACTTGCGACATGCCTTTTTTTCGTTTTTTTTTATTTTAATAGAATTAGTTTTTAAAATTAAAAAAAAAACAATTGAAATAAATATTTATTATTTAAGATGACACATTTAAAGGTACAATACATTTAAATAAAGAAGAAATATTTAATAAAATACAAACCAAATGCAATAAAAAAAAGTATGCCTAGATTGCTACTAATGTTCAGTATTAATGCAATTTTTTCGGGAATGACTGGTCATACCACAAATTTGACAAACAGTTCAAGAAATTTTATAAAGACATTGAATCGCATTTTCTAGAAGCGTGTACCCATTGGCACAATCGAAGTGCATATACTTTACCTCGTGGGCCAAGGAGAACGCTAGTCCCTAGTGATGAGTATATTAATTGGTATACAACTGTGTGCAATCCAAATTTGAGGATTGATTGATTATCATGATCACCCACATGAGGTGGCAGAGCAGGAATTTGACGCAGAATCAGAGTCGGGGTATGTTTCAGAGTCAGAACCAGAGAACAACAACAACATACCACTGTCGCCAAGCTTCTTCTCAGGACTTGATCAACGATTTACCAAACCATCCAACTACCAAACAACCAGCAACCCAACAACAATACTACCATAAAATTTCGACTTCGCCTTTCTTGATCTGAACACCCCACTGCACCAAATTATCACACCACCACCATACACAACACCTAGAGATCATTATCCACCGATCTATGAGTCATCTTACATCTTACATGAATGATTACATGTCAACCTATGCTTACAATGATATAAACCAACCCATTACATCCTACACAAATAACCCCCAAGCCAATAACCAAAACAACAACAACCAAATGTCAGCAACCCACACTACAACAAGCTACCAACACCAACTGACCTATATCCCCAATTCACACTGGGTTTCGAATATAATTTTTCAATTTCTCCTGCAAATGACGCTGAGTTCGATGAATCATCATTGGATCATTTATCATTAAACTCCAATGATGATAATCAATTTCTCAATACGGCATGTCCTGCAAGGGAAGACAATGTGTCGTTGATGCTTGATCAAAGTATTCAAGTGCACAATGACGAAACTGACGGTCAACCAATTCATCGTCAAAGATCTCGACCTCAAATTATTCCTCCTGCTCCAACGCGGCAAAATCCACGAAGAAATGTTGGCGCATCATGGTGTGGAAAAGGACCACATAATGTCCAAAGAAGAAATATTTAAATGTATTGTACATTTAAATGTGTCATCTTAGATAATAAATATTTATTTCAATTGTTTTTTTAAATTTTAAAAACTAATTCTATTAAAATAATAAAATAAAAAACGAAAAGAAAAATGGCATGTCGCAAGTCCCACTTATGACATATAATAAAGACAAAAATATTACAAATTTTGAAAATTGGAGGTTATGTCGCAAGAGGGACTTGTGACATGGGGGTCAGTTGTTCAAAAATAGGGCAGTTTTGGAAGAAAAAAAATTCAAGTAGGGCATATTTAGAATTTCCATTTCATTTTAGGGCAGAAAAAAAAATTCTGGAAATTTTTCTGGCCAATTTTGAAATTGAAATTCTAAAACTACCCTAGTTCAAAAAAAAAAAAATTCCAAATCTACCCTACTTTTACCAATTGACTCCCATGTCTCAAGTCCCTCTTATGACATACCAAAAAGCTGCAATTATTTTGTCCTTATTATATGTCTCAAGTCCCACTTGAGATGTAATTTTTTTTTTTAATAGACGCAATGCAACTTCCACCTGTGACATTTTTTTCTTTCATTTTTCACATTTTTTTATTTTTATAGAATTAGTTAAAATATTATATTTTCATACACTATAAATACATACCCTCATTTATCAATCTCTCACACCATTTCATCTTTCTTTCTTACATTTTCTCTTCTCTCAACTTATTCCTTTCTCATTATCACAATGCATATGCCTATTTGAATACGTTGCACCGCTAAATTTTAGCATATAACTGAACCGTTCATACGCTATCAAAATTAATATGGGTTTCCAACGGTTTTTTCTCCTTAAATAATGATCATGCTCGAAGGGTGAAACATATTGCACATGTAACGTCATGCTACTCGTCGGCAAATGACACTGACGACTACAATATAAGCTATGATATTCAGACTCTTGAAAGAGACTTTGATGTGGACGACATGTTTCGTTGGAGAACAAATGGAGGGGACCCGTTGTACTTATTTTTTACAAGTGATAGTGATGATGAGTAGATTATGTTCACTCATGGTGTGTTAGTTTATGTAATCGTATGTTTTATGAATTTTAGTTTTTGAATTTTTAATTACATGTTGTATTGATTAATGTTGTATTATGCTATTTTCATTTTAGTGTGTTTAAAAAAATAGTTGTATTTTGTTGTGTATATTTAAATTACAAGATAATTTAATCATTTGTTGTATCATTCGTAATAGGGTAACGCATTGCGACACCAACGACCACGAGACTTTTGGGATTGTGTGGCAAGCACGTATATAAAGAAATACATTTGCAAATTTTTGATTTTTTAATTAGCTAAATATACGCATGGCATAAAAAAAATCAAGAAATACACATGTGGCATGACACGTATGGTTGACTAGGTCAAACTTGAAGTTTTGTAAAAGGGGGTAAACATGGGGTCACTTGCCATTTTTTTTAAAAGAGGGCCAAAACCGCTACATTTGCAAACATAGGGGGTGAAAAATGCGTTTAAGCCAAAAATGATTTATGATAAGTTCCAAAGGATTTCTTGAGCATTCTAAGTTATATAGATGTTGAAAGTAATAATTCAAAGATAAAGACCATACTTACAATGATTTCCACTATATAATCTACAATTATCCATCTCGTGCCTCTGTAGTTTTTCTTCTTTTGTGATGTGAGTTTGTTTTCATCAAAATCTTGCCAAGTCTAAGAAAAAAAACTTCTTCACATAAGAGACTAAAGAAAATTTTGATTATATAGCAGCGAATGAAAATGTGAAACAACAAAAATACAAGAGCATGAGGATTAATTCAGGATGAAATTGTGATCAATGAATTGTTGGTAGTGTGCAACCAAAATTGTAGATAATGATTTGATCTTTCTAAATGAAATTGCAGCGAGGAATCGAATATTGGGATTCTAGTTAAGGATTATTTAAGCTTCTTTTGTAAATTTCGGACAAAATCTTAATTTCTTTTTCGTTGTTGTTAAGGATTGTAGTTAAGTATTAGTGTAGTTATGCCTAAAAAAGTAGGTGTTTAAGACCCAATATATTAAGTAAAAAAATGACCATAATACAATGTCATATAAAGTTCACAGAAAATATATATAGATAAAAAAATATTTGCATACTAATATAATTATTTTTTAAAACTTCAAAAGATCGTGACCTCAGTTGGTCCTCTTTCTAACTCCATCCCCGCAACTGAGATAACAAATCAATGGCTTCGGTGGATATAAATTTGCGAATTCAATAGGGTTCTAAAAAATAAGATGTACACTCTTAGAGAGAATATACAGAGGACAATGTGGAGTAAAAGTTGATATGATTATCATAGTCATCCACTATTGATGAAATTTCTGACAACAAATTGTTTGGTTCATAGGAAAGCTAGAATATGACAAAAAAGAGGGAGAAAAATAATGTTGGATTAATGATCCAACAAGGCTGGCTTTCTAATCGAGATATTTTCAATATCAAATCTGCATGCATTTATTCAAACCAAAAAGCTGGCCTGAAGCTTTTTTTTGTACTCTTACAGAAATCCTAGATCTCATCGGTATAAAACACATGAGAAAGAGTTTGAAAGTCCCATAATATAGTTGTTACCTTTAAAGAATGATGATAATATGTTGATCATAAATATGCCATGTACTTTTCAATGATAAAATTTTCGGAGTCCAATTGAGTCTCTAGTCTCCAAGACATCTATGTTAGCTTATGTATAAGAGTTAAAATACGTATTAATAAGTAGAAATCTTCATTGCTGTTAAGTATAAGAATTCATATTTTTACAAAAATGTTTGTATTCAATCTTAAAAGAATAGTGTGGCACAAATGGTAGATATTCAAATTTCTTGATTATTTAATGTTGAGATCGATTTTTGACCGGTGCGTATGAAAAAACATACGTTGGATATGTTAACACGTTAAAAGATACCTCGAGTGATTAATCTCCGCAAAGTTGCACACACATATTTTGTGCACATATTTAAATAAAAAACATGTGTCCTTTTCAACATAAATATAATACTATGCCCTAAAAAAATACTAATTTCTTTTACAAAAGCGATTTTCTATAATCTCAAAAACGCCAATAGAGCATGTTGATCAAGTTGAGATATTTTAATACGCAACTCCATTGCATCAGTGACAGACATGAGTGGATAAATTTTTCCTTGGTGGGAACCATAAGCAAACTGTAATTTTGGGTAATTTGAAATCCATGGAAGCTAGCATTAATTTACTTTTGATTAGTTATATACACATCTTCAAGGTAAACCAATTAACCTCTCTAGATCAATGTCCTTTTTCTTTTTTCCATTCTTAAATTATATATACATTGAGTATGACATATCTGACGTTGAAACACGTATATAATTATTTATAATATATGTCAAATTATTAATGCTTTTTTGTCTTTAAAATTCAAACTCATCCACTATCATTTTTGTGGTATCTCGTGAATGACTACCAACGTCACTCGCACTATCTTTGTAGCATTGCATAACCTTGTTTTCCTATTACAGTTCATAGTTGATTGTGACTCGTGTAATTATACCAGCCTCAACAAAATATCTGAAATTAAATATCAAAATCAAACTAACAATATTTGCCATCTCCTAATTATTAAATTAGATGTTGAAATATCCTATAGTAGATAATAATGAGTTCCCAAATATCCTCTCAAAGAAATGAGTTACCATATAATACATTAGACAAAGTTGAGTGTGAGACACATGTATTCAATTCAGATATGACCTCACACATTGATGATTAAGAATTATGACATATACTCCCTCATGTTTATAATAGGCTTAAATATGAAAATGGTCCCTGCAAATATCTGGCGTTTTGGTTTTAATCCCTGTAAAAATATTTTCTTGGTTTTAGTCTCTGCAAATATATAAAATTTGGTTTTGGTCCTTGGTATTTTGTTTTAATCCTTGTAAAATTATTTCATATTGAAATTGGTCCCTATAATATTCATTTTAGTCCTCACTTTGAGGGACTAAAA
>Ga0315913_1006887_pt1 | contig 13713 bp, 7 predicted proteins | sample MpolsnodulesMG_FD_207736 | JGI IMG/M metagenome (GOLD analysis project Ga0315913, IMG submission 207736) | Medicago polymorpha root nodule microbial communities from Los Angeles, California, United States - small nodules | ecosystem: Host-associated > Plants > Roots > Nodule | place: USA... | reverse complement strand
AGGTCCGTTTAGGTTGTTATGATGTCTCCTCTGATAGACCGAAACTTGAGTGGTGGTCGAAGCTGAACGTTTGAAGCAAAATCTCTATCGGGTGCCTAATTGATCACTGTTGGCGGTGTTGGTTCGTTTAGGAGCTGTTGTTAGGGGATTCAGCTTTTGGGGGTGTTGGTGGTTTTTCTTTGGTGGGTTTTTGATGTTTTTATTTTCTCTTTTGGTGTAATACTTGAGATTTATTCCCCTTATATATAATATATTTTGCCATTCAAAAAAAAAAGTAGTATAATGTACCAATAGTTGACAATTTGATCACATGACCTACACTTATCATATATCATTTTTCTCTTCGCCCACACCTATCATCATATATATCTCAAATCCTTTTTTGGTAATATGAATCAGATGTGAAATTGAATGGGAGATGACTGTTAAATGATTGTTTAATTATTTATATGGAGGGAGATATTTTTATTGATATTGAAAATGAGAAAGTCATTCAATGTTTTTAGAATATAAAAAATTGTAAAGGACAATTATGATGGGTATTATGCTTTTGAAAATGAAATATAACATATATATATATATATATATATAATTCTATGATTTTTATATGGTGCCCCCACTATTTAAAATTCCCGAATCCCTCACTAGATGAAACAATTTTTTTGGAAGACTTTACTTATCTCTCGATCGAACTCTAGATTATCATAATCCATTTTCTTTAAGAATGGGTAGGTTAAAACAAGGTCTATATTGAAAATCTATATACTCTAAGCCAAGCGAAATGAGAGATTATACGAAAGAATTTTTGCACAAATATATAGGCTTTATAGTATATATTAGTGAAAAAAGAAATTTAAAAGTGTTGGGTATTTGTATTGGCGGCATTATTGCTAAAACAAATATCCTTGGTGTGTAAGTTGGAACCAATGTTCTAACATGTGGTTAGGCATCTCTGTAAGATGTTGGATACAATGTTCCAACATCCTGGCACGGTTCAGTGTGCCTGGGTTCATGCCTATTTGTACGTGCGCCCTTTATTGTTCAAGGAAACAATATTTTCTTATCTTATTGACCAGGCAACGCGCATATCTTTACAGGAATCAGTTGTGGAATATTTCTAAAGTAGTATTTTTATTTTAGGAAATATTTGGTATTGGTTGGGGCGATCATATAAATGTTCCGACATTTTAGGACTTTCCATATTTGTTTCTGATTCTTGTTTTGTAGATTAGCTGAACCGATATGCTTTATGCTGAAGCCCAACAAGAATATTTAGCCCAAGCTGCTTCAATATATAAGGGGGACTTCAAAACCTAATTGATCATTCACGCCGTCATACTAAAAAGTTTAGATTTTTAGGGTTTTGAGTCTACATGTGCTCTACTCTTGTATCGTTTGTGATGCAAGTTTAGAACCTTTTGTGAGCCTTTCTTGTATCGTCTGTGATACTTGTTTAGGACTGTGTGTGTGAGTTTGATACTCTTGTGTACTACACCGATGTTGTGAAACAAGGTGTTAGTTGTTTGTGTTTGAAGGTAACTTCATCCTTGAGTTTGTGTTTAAGTCTGATAGGTCACAGGGGTTGTGACTGACCATTAGGATAGTGAGATGAGATCTCAGATCTAGGAGTTCCTAGGTTGAAATGAATACGGGTAGGTCCTAGGTCTTTAGTGTAAACGAGGAGTTTGCTGAGAGCTTTAGAATAAGGAATACACTAGTGAATTTCCTTCCTGGCTTGGTAGCCCCCAGAGTAGGTGTGTTTGTCACCGAACTGGGTCAACACACTCTTTGTGTTCTTTACTTTCTTGTCGTTTATTTTTCTTGTTTTTATTTCTGTTTATTACGTGATGTTGAAACATTAATCAGAACATTGCAAACGTCGAAACATCTGACAGAACATATTAAAACAAGTGTGTTAGAATTTCAAAAAGAATATAATGTGATGCAAAAAATAAAAATATATTAATGAAATAATAAATTTTCGCTGATGATGAAAAAAATGAAACAGATAAATATATGACACTTTGATATAAATCATGGAAACCAATAAATGTTGGTTAGTAAGACTTTTATTACTAAACAAAATCTAAATTCAGAAGATTTATGATTTCCAGGAAAGGATTGTTGCTCAACACTGTATTTAGATGTAGAGAGAGATATTTCTTTGATCAAAATGAATTTAGATTCTCCGATGGGATACCGATTTCACTCATTTGAAATATCAATGGTCGATTAAGATTGAACAATAACAAAATATATAGTTTTTTACTTTATAATTCAAAATACCAAACTTAAATATATAAAATGTTCAATCTTGATCAAATAGCCACTTATATCTTAAATATGTGAATATGATTAATGGAAGTTTGATCGAATTGAAATGATATTTGTAAGCAAGGAAAGTTTTAAAAAGTGGTGGTGTCCGTCCGACAACAATTTTTTTTCTTTCTTTTCTAATGTATTTCTCACTAATTTCATTCCATGTTATTTTAATTTTAAGGTTATGGTTTTTGTCTTGCCCCTCTCTTTGTTTGTATTTTTTCCTTCTTTCTAATTTTAATATATGATTAGGGTGCTGCTGTCGCCGTCGGCGACTCCTTTGCACCTCCAATCTTGCAGCTTAAAAAATAATATATTTCTCTTATATTCTATCCTTTAATCAAACAAATATAAAAACAGAAGCATGCAAATGAAGATCATTAATGATAGGTGTACACTCATTAAATGTACATCCATTTGACACCCCATTTCTAGTAATTGTTGGTAGTGGTCGATCGATAGCAGAGACCATCTTTTCACGACAGTCGACGACAAATCTCAAACAACCATACAGTGGTCGACAATAGAGCTTCAACGACGAGCCACCTCCTAAACACCACCACCACCATTATTACTAGCAACAATAAAATAAATAAATAAAATTTAAAAGCATTTTGTTATATATAAATTCTTTTATTTCATTTATTAAATTGTTTATAAATGGGTGTCAATTCAATTGGAGGTACAGTTTTTGAACGTTTCTATCAAACATTAACTTTTGAAGATATGGATACCTCCTTGTACAGTAACATATAAGACGTTAAATAAATTCATAAGACCTTAAATAAATTCATATAAATTAAAAACAATGATTAGTTTATTTAATTATAGCTTCCCAAAAAATAGTTTATAGTACTTTAAAAAAAAATAGTTTAGTAGTATATTACATTAAATTTTCAACAATTTGTATTACTTTCCTTCAAAAAACAATTTGTATTATTTTTTCAATATTTTCTTGTAATTATTGAGTCTCATAATCTCATTCCCTTCACTTAATAAATCATCCAAATGATTTGTATTAGGACGCACCACTGACTTTCCACCTATTTTCTTCAATTATTGTAAGAGGATGATAATGAAGTAATTAAGGATATTTAATTAAAGAATCATAACATAACATGATAGAGAGATTACATAAAAATGATAAAGATATTTTTCGAAAGAATTTTACATAGAAATTGAAGAATTCAAAAACAACCAGGACCATTCACGTAGCAGTTGCTTTTTCACTTTTGGTGAAATTATATAAATTTGATTCATAATATCATCTTCATCTCTGAATTGAATTGTTAATTAGTTTGCTATTTTTCATTTTTTTGTACAACTTAACTCTTCATTTTTCTAAAGTGTTATCATGGCCTTTTTTCGTGAACATATTATCATGTCCTTAATTTATTATCATTGTTCTATACAAATTGTTTAACAAGCTAGCCCAACTGATATTAATATAAAATGATTTGCATTATCTACAACGAATCTTAAAATAAGGACCTGCATGCTTTCTCATCTTCATCTAACATTGAATAATGACATGTTTCGAGCTCATAAATTATATTTGATTTAGGTTTGCAAATTAATTACACTGGTGTGTAACCTTGAATAATGTTACACTGCCCAGTAACTTCATGGTCAATATTTATTTTTACAAAATTGATTGTTGGATTGAATATGTACGCAATTTTTTTACAAAAATATGAAATAATTTGACATGTTCTTGAGATGCATAAAGATTAATGTTATTCAATAAAAATAACATTAATTACAATGCAATTTAATGACACGATGAATGATTTTAGATTTTTTGTAAAAATTTATAAAGATGATCTATATGACATATTTTTTTTATCCAACTGTCAAATTTATAAAATATGTATTGAGTAGGAAGTTATTGAACGATGTAACACGACTTAAGTGTTAATACCAACATAGTTTAATCTCTTCTATTTTGTTTTCATCAAGGTTTGAACCTCAATCATTTTAATTTTTTGCAACTCTTTTTCGTTGATAAATTCAAAAACCGTTTTTATTTTGTTATAAAAATTTAATAAACCATAGTTGAGTTCCTTTGTCTTGATCAATTTGTTAGATCACATCAAAATTCTCTTTTGATGGTGGCTGATATTCAGCAAACCGCTCTTTGTTTTTTACTTCCATTCTTGGTAGAATAACTTTTCGATTTGTATTGGTTATGTCGCCATGTAATGTTACATTTTTGTTTTTTCTTTCTCTTTTTTACCTTGTATCCTTGTTTCGGCTCCCTTTTATACAGATATTGTGCCCCATCTATATGTGTCATGTGTATAAATGTGTTACATTAATTTTTGTAGGGGAATGTGTTACGTTAGTTTAATTTCAAATATAAATGGGGTAAACACTTACAAGAGTTGGTTGGATTGGATATGCAAAGGGAATCAAAGTTCGATTGCTAAATATTTAGATTTGAGACTAGATTGGCAGAATTACCGTATACCATTACGATTTAGGTAAAAGTTTTTCTGTGGAGACAACTTTGGCAAAATTTATTTTTAGAGTTTCAACAATACTCATCGTTCATCAAAACATACATTAAAAAACATGTTGATTGTACATTTACGCGGCCAAGTCATTAGTTAATCTTATAAATGGCCCAAATTATAGAGATAAGCATGGCATTATGGTATACTATGTCATTAATATGTAAATCGTACAACTATAAGTCTATAACCCAGTCTCTGACAGCTTAATATGTGAAAGGAAACGGTAGTGAATGACATATGAACAACAAGTAGTGAAGAAAATAGGATCAAGTTTAATCAAGCCGGTAGTGAAATGAAAGGCTTAAAGCCTTAAACCACTAATTAGACTAATCACAATCAGTTATCCACTTGCTTGCTCCCTGCATGTCCAGTTAAATTATTATACTAATGTCTTGCCAATGAAAAAGGAGATTTGACCTATATTATTATCCATGCCACCAATTTGTTTTGATGGCTATATTGTTAGGCCAAGAGCAAACATTAGAGTAATTAATCACATCATGATTATTTAATTAACACTAGATTAGTTTAATTTTAAATCAAATGGGGTCTTTCATGGAAACAACTAGTAGACCCTTAGACAAAAACTTAAATCGAAACATTAGAAGTTGACAGTAGTTGCTGATCGGATAGGTTCAAAGTGAAATCAATAATTTAGGACCCATTTGACTTTCTAAAAAGGATAAAAATCAAAGTCTTAGATGGAGGCAAATAAATGGAAGCAGGGATGTGAAATGTGAATACGTCTTATTAAGATTTAAATTTGGATTCTCTACGTTGATAAATCCCCAAGTCCCCTACATTTAGGGTGAAAAAAAAAAATGAATAGCAGATAAACAAGTTTATAGCGAATAACTGATAATCTACGATAACACTTCAATTAGTTGATTGAATTTATAGTGTTATAATTAATTAAGCCTATTTAGTCGTAAAGGTCGTGAAACTACATGTCATGCCACCAAATAATCTTTTAAGCCTTAATAAAAAGAAATGATATATATACAGCTATTTTAAGACAATTTACCATCTCTCATGTTCTCATTGTATTCCTACTCTTTCTCCATCTCTTTATCTATGTTGTTTTTGTCAAAAAAGTAGAGAGAAGAAAATGTTTTCTCAAAAGTTGTCCTAAAATAGTTGTTCGGATATCATTTCTCTTTATTAAGTTTTGTAGTTGTGCTAAATAATGAATTTGCTAACATTTTATGTAATTTAAACATACGAGAATACATCAGATTTTGATATATTTAAACATATTATTATAAAACTGAATTTAAAGAAGATGTCATATAAATTTAGATTCTTTAAAAAGTCATGTTAAATTTTAAAATAAAACTTTTTTTTTTTTTGAGAGAAAAATAAAACTTTGTTGTTGTTTATTTTATTTGTTTGTCTATTTAGGAAAGCTTGCCTCACTCACTACTTGAATGGGGTAGGTTTTTGTAAGAAAAAAAAATATAGATTTGGTTCCTCTTCATTCTACTTTTCGTTTAATTTTTCTCTATTTTTAATCTAAATTAGCCATTAAAAATATCGCTCACTTATTTTATATAACTTTAATTCTTTTTGCCTCCTATGTTTGATGGTTGATATTCTACCTTGCGAGGATTCTTAATGGAGAGATCCCATTCAAAAAAAAAAAACAGTGAAGTAAGATTTTAAACAAGCTTTCAAACTCTATCATGCTTTAAAAAATTATCACAATATAACTTAAAAATGATTATGTGACAGTCTTAGCCTGTATTTTCTCTTATGCATTTCGACAGACAAGATGGTGGCTAAAGCTACAAAAGTCTCTAAGTCAGGTTAACAACATGAAGATTTCGACAACTAGTTATTTCGTCAGATGAGCTTTCGACTAAAGAAGATTTCAAATCCTTTATGAAGAGGCAAGTTCAAAGTTCAGACACGTGGAAAGAAAGCCAAACCTGTCGAAAAGATTTAGTTTCTAGCCGTTAGTCTGTTAGTTATTTTCTTATGTATATATAATAGTTTTTTCAGAGGAAAAATGGGTCACAAATCATTATCAAAAGTTTTTACACTCGAATTATTCAAGCACACAGGGAGAAAAGAGTCAGGATGTATGTAACATGATTGGATGTACCATTTTCATTTCAGCAATGCAATTTACTTTCTTTTAAGTTTCTTTGCCTTTAAAATTCTAAGTCTTTTAGTACTTTAATATTAAACACCCTTGTTACTTTCTATCGAAAGACAATTATTTTCATATCAAAACAGTTTTCTTCATCTTGTTATTAAGCAAAATCATAAATATGATGAACATTCATACATTTTCTAGAAAAACTTTGCACAACATTTTAAAATTAGGCTTATTGTTTACCAAAAACATCAGTAAACATGTAGGTGAAATGACTCATACCTATATTTATAAAGTAGGTTAAATTCAGGTCTTGCAAAGTCTAATACAACCTAATATATTCCAGCCTATCTAAGTCCAATCTTTTGTGAATTTAATTAAATTAAAATCGAAGTGTATTAAAAAATCCCATTCGAGATCTCAGTTGAATGCATCATATCAGTAGATACATACCTAAACTAATTTAAAAAAAAAATGCAGTATGCTATAGAAGATGACAAGGGCCATGGCTGATTATTATGATTAAAGAAAGAAAAAGAAAAGGTGAGCTGTGATGAACATATGTAATTTTTAGGATGCTTCGAGTTATCCTTTTTTATAAAAAATTTATAGTTTTTTTTTTTTGAAAAAAAAAAAGTATTTCTTGCAATTGTTTTTAGTTGAATGATTAAAAAGGTTACATCTTTAAAGTAAAAAAGAAAAAAGAAGTTATCTCATAGAAATAAAAAATGATATTATCATAAAATTATTACTGAAAAATAATTTTATGACTTAAACACATTTTTGACCTTCTAAAAATTACGATCCTTCTTGTAACTGTGGTTTAGAGTTTCTCTCTTCTCACAGTTAAATTCATAAAAACCTACGAGGTTACTATCATATTGACACTTGCATGAAGAGCATGTATTATTCAATTCAAAAAAAATTGTTTTCTTTTCTTTTTTTACTTATTGTATTATTTTATTTACTTTTGCTCCATTCTTCACCGATCTTTCCTGTTTATTCTTGTGCATCGTTACAGTTATTTTGACGAGCATCCTAATTAATTAGAGATTCGTAGGGTATGCTATTGGCCCAATAACATGAGTCAACGTAAAATATTATTTAATATTTTGTGGATTGTTTTATTAATTATATACATGGTTAAATTATTTAGGCATTTCTCTCAACAAACTTAATTGTGACACACAAACGCACACATTAATTAGAGTTTGCTAATAATGCATAGTAGGATATTATTTGAGCCTTATCTTTGATATGTTTGTATTATTTTGTTCTTAATCTACCGTGGAAAACAGCATCGATCTTTCCTCCTACCCCTTTCGGCTGCTTATTGTTGCATGCTTATCGTGCATTCATTATTTTTATGGCCAAAAATGAATCGAACATAATCGTTGAGACTTGATATTTAATTCATTGAACTTATTTATGAATTAAATGAGTTAAATTAAAGTTGAAAATTAAGTTCGTTAAGTAAATGAGTTGAACTTAAGTTACATATAATTCGTCTCTTTTAATTTATGAGTTAGCTCGATGTATAATTAATCTTTTTAAGTATTTTGTATAACTTAATTTTTGTTTTAAGTAAATTTGTTTTCGAAGTAAGAATGATATTGCTGCTAGAAGATTATGTTCGCGACCTTGATTTGAGTTGAAAAAAAATTTGTGACAGACTCAAGTCGAATTTTGAGTCGATCTAATTTTTACAGATTAGAACCAAACCAAGTTTAACTCAACTTATTTTCATCCCATGCATATCCTAGACAATTTTGAACGTTTTCCCTTTTATTCTCAAAGTACTGCAAACTATATATGTATATTAGGTTAAAATGATCAATTGGAAAACAGATTAAAATAGCGAGTCATTAAAAAAAATAAAACATGATAAAGAGATATAGTCATTTTCAAAATATATAATGTAAATCAATTTTTCACAATTTAAGAATAAATAACTTTCATTTGATTTTTTTGTTTAAAGGTGATATTTATAATTCATGTAATGTGTCAATGTACAATGAGTATTTTGCTGTCAATTTTGCTCCATATACCAAGTAGACAATTGTTTCTTCCAAATATTTGGTCGTGGATACTTTTTTTTTAAGCACTGTGGATATTCATTATAGAATTCTTGAAACAAAAACTTCCAATTGTATTAGGTGACCCATGCCACCCTACTTATTTGTACTAAGTATGATAAACATTTGACTATTACTTTTCTCATCCTAACCGTTTCTCACACGCTTTATTTTTTCCTTCAAAATACCTTTTGTTTGGATTATATAATCTGGATAGATTGTTAGATATTTTTGGATTGTATAGTCCAAAATTATGTATTCCCAGATTTCATATAATATGGGCAGATTCCGATTATATAATCTGAAACTGTTAGAGAACATTTCAGATTATATAATCTGAACCGGTTCAACAATGTGTTAACTTTCGTACTTTGTAGGGTGATGGAACATTGATAAGTGCTAGAAAGTAGTAAATACATGATATATATTAAGAACTTTTGGTTACTTGTTTGACAAGTTATCTAGGGAAAAGCCATGAAAATGTGATAAAATGCCTTATTATGCTTTTTATATCTTACTTGATCCAATTGTGCAGGAAAAGGGTGAACAAGACAAGAATCAATGAAAGTAAACTTGAAAGACATGCAAAGGTAAACTCGCCACATCGAGTAGAGTTCGCCACAACGAAATAGTTCCAAGAAGTCACCATCCAACTCGCTCTGAAGCTCGCCACAACGAGGCACATGGCAAGTCAACTTGCCAAGGCAAGCAAAAGGTGAGAAAGTTCCAGAGACACCAGGTTTTCAGAGGATCAGAGCTCGCCATGGCGAGAAAATCTCGCATGGCGAGATAAGGCGGTTTTGGGACACTCAAAGCTGACTTGGAAGAAACCCATTGGTGAAGCAAGGTCAACTCGCCATGACGAACATATCTCGCCTGACGAGTTCTTAAAATTATGCTGAAGTATAAAAGCCCATTTGTACTTTCTTAAAATTAGAGGGAGAAATAGGGCGAAATTCATAGAGCTTCATAGGGCAAGAGTGTTAGAAGGTGGATTCATCAAGAAAACTTTGAGAAATCAAGATCTTAGCATGAATCTTCATCATTTCTTCCATTGTTGTAATGTTATCATGACAATGATCAACTAAATCTCCTTTGTTGGGATTAGAGGTACTTGATCAAGCTAATATGTAATCTTTTGATCTTTGAAATATATGATTCTAGCATTTTATTTGATATTGAGATTGTTCTTGCAATTTATGTCTATATTTGATTTGAAATGTTATTGAAAAATAATTTTGAATCTAAGGTTAGAATAATCTTCTATCAAAACAAGAATTCTAGACATAGGATTTATGTTTTGATAATCACACATAGTATCAGATTGTAATGTTATCAGATCGTTTAATAGATTGAGAAATCGTCAATTAAACGATACGATTGAGCTCACAATATCATTTAGACATGAATGATGTTGTCGGGTGATACATGGTAATATCAATTAAAGGCTAGAATTTGCATATGTGATTATTAGAGTATATGCAAAGCTTGATCAACGAACTCTAATCCCAACGCTTTTACGCCTTACTAATCTCTGTTTTCATTATCGCATTTTAGTTCAATAGTTTTTACGACAAACAATCAATCAAACCCTAACTTAAAATGATAATCGATGTTGAACGGTTTAGGGTACCGCACCAGTCTCTGAGGAGACGATATTGAAAATACTTACTTTTGATACTTGGTAAATTACTACATCAAACATTCAAATTATAAAATCTGAACCTCTTAGGTACAAGGTTTTTTTATGTGGTCCACATTGCACCAACAATTTCTGTGATCCACGAGACCCTAAAACTTCTATAAATTAGTGTGCTTGTTTTCATAAGAAGTAAACCACACAAAAAAATAATCATGGACACTTTGGTCATTGATCTAACCACCAAGCTAGATGCACTTTACTACAGCGGGTAAAATCACCCCATCAGTTCAGGGTTTGGAATGATGTTACGCTTTTCGGGTTGAAGGATTAGCTGAATCAAATCAACCATCAAATTAACCACAAAGACACAAGAAGGGTGGATGGTGTCGATTATTGACGTCCATCAACTAACTCAGCCGAAAGAGTGAAGTTCAGCCGAATGAAGCTAGGAATGACGATGATGTGAGAACCATGTCCTCAATATTTGGTCGGTATAGTACTAAAAGGCCAATCGAGTTGGACGTTTCTTTGGTCAATTATGTTGAAGAAATTCAGAGAAGTTTGTTCCGACCTAAGAACTATGAAGAGATCAGGGCTCTGCTGAAGAAACCAAACGTAGAAGTTAATTTAGCTGATCCATGGTATGTTATGTTTTATTTTATTGCTTTTTTTGCATTGTAGAATTGTGTCTCTGATGTATTTGAAATTACTATATTTAATGTACGTCGCTGAAATTAAATTTTCTACGTTAAAACTCATTTTTGTTGGGTGCAAGCCAGATTCATATTATATAATTCGAACCAGTTCAGCACATGTTTTTTTTGTGGTCCACTTTGCACCGAAAGTTTTTGTGGACCACAAGGCACAAAAACATCTTTAAATTAGTGTGCCCAGTTCACATGCTGTAAAACATAGCAAAAAACTCTGAAAAAATAACTTAAAGATATGAACACCAAGAGATTGTTATGAGCTAGATCTTCCTGCACTGACAATAGAAATATGTCAGTTGGCAAAGAAGAATGATCTAACTCAAAACAATCCTCTTGAAACACTTTGCCTTTCATCATTATGCTGCAGATCTGATTACGAAGAGGTTGTTGTGAACTTGATCCAGTTGACCTACTGATAGAAATATGTCAGTTGACAAGCCAGCTGGATCAAGTACAAAAGCATCTCTTCGAACACATTCCCATATTTTTTATCACTTCTGTTATTATGTTGTTTTACGTCGTTGAATTATGTTTTGTACCTTTTTTTTTCTATGTTATTCATTATGAAAATCCTCCAAAAATCAAACTTATACACAGTCTAGGACGGTTCAAATTATACAATCCAAAAATGTTCTGAGAGTTTCAGAGTATAGAATCCGAACCCTCCTAGACTGTGTGGATGGTTGCGTTACACCAAAGGTTTGGACGGTTTGTGGTGTGTTTAATGTTTTTTTGATCGGTTTATGCATTGTAAATTTTTGTTTAGCTGTAGTTACAGTCTAGGATAGATATATGGCTATAAATAGTCTTGCATCCTTTCTTACTTTTTCTTTCTAATTGTTTTAGTTATGACTTATGAGTGTTTATGATATCATGGTCACTGCCGACCGCCCATACAATCCTTGAAATTGCTTTTTAGTTTATGTGGGGATTGTACGACGGTCAGCAGAAACCTTTGAAATCAATTACGAAAAACTTTCTTTTTATTTTGTTATGTTTCAGATTATAAATCCAAAAATACCTAACAATCTTTTTCGGATCATAGAATTCGAACAGATGGTATTTTCGGAAGAAAAAAAAATAGGGCACGCGAGAAACAAATAGGATGGAAAAAATAATAGTCTAAATTTTTGCATATCATTGTTAACAAAATTGAGAAATGAATTTGGAAACCCATTAGAGGGGGTAGAAATGGATATGACAATTTGGATATTTTACCCAACACTCCAAAAATTATACCCACACCTCTAACAACTATCAAAAATACTAATTTTAACCATTTGAAAAATCACATCCATCCACCCCATCATGCTAATTCTTACGCTTTTGTTTTTCCATGCGTTACCGAAAATGACAGTTCAAGCTGATTGGGAAAATCATGAATTCATCTTTCACATTTCTCTGGATGTTTATCGTCTCTTTGATTTCTCTGTCTCCAATTTGTGTATACCCATTTTCATGAAACTCATTAAAAACATCTCAAGCTTGTATTTTTTTGGACACATTTGTGTTATTAATTGGAATTTAATTATTTTGTTGTTATTTCAAAGGCTATGGTAAAGATTAATTAGCTTCAGAGAATTAAAACTTAGATAATTGATTATTATATTTCAATGAACAAAGTAGATTGACGAGTAATATTTTGTTTGAAAGTGATCTTTCTCTTGTTTACCTTCAAAGTTCTCTATTCTCTTTAAAAGAAAAAAGAACAAAATTCCAGATAACTTATTTTGCGTTTTGAAAAACATGATGGGGTGAATTGGATGATTTTCAAATGGTTAAGAGGTAGGAGAAAATTCACTTTCATCATCACACACTCAGTTTTAAACTTCAACATAATGATACATTAAGCAATTGACCTTATTTATGATAGATCGTCAGCTGAAATAGTGGCAATAGTTAATACATCAATTGCTTCGAGAGAAAGCGTTCATAACTATTCTAATTACCTCTGGGAAGCAATTGACTAACTATTACTATTATTTCAACTATAATTTCAATTATAATCGGTCTCTAGAGGCCAAATTATAATTGAAATAGGAGCATAGTTAATACATCAATGGAAACACGATCTTGTAGAAATTGAAAATGTCAAACATACTGACTTAGAGTTAATAATAGTGTGGTGCAAGAGAGAAACTAACATGCTAGGATGGTTGCAATTGCACTTGATCTTTATCACCATCCTATGCCCAAACTATAGTTTTTTATTTCACATTTTTTTACAAGAAATGAAAAGTTTACTCTATTTTTGCTATGTTAAAACTTTTTTCTATTTTAAATTTTATTTACCGTCAATTTTTGACTGGGTGTATCTAAACATTACTCATTAAATGTTTTCCCACAATTGCAA
>Ga0315913_1006884_pt1 | contig 13715 bp, 8 predicted proteins | sample MpolsnodulesMG_FD_207736 | JGI IMG/M metagenome (GOLD analysis project Ga0315913, IMG submission 207736) | Medicago polymorpha root nodule microbial communities from Los Angeles, California, United States - small nodules | ecosystem: Host-associated > Plants > Roots > Nodule | place: USA... | reverse complement strand
GGACTCTCTCTTAGTCATTTGAAAATTTGGATGGATATTCCTAATTGTATTAAAGGTGCTTTTGGTAGAGACAGGCTTGGGATGCCTAATTATAGGTTTGTTAATCCCTGAGGTGGTTTGGTTTGGTCCCCCTCCTCTTTGTTTTGCGGTTCCTCTTTTTCTTTGGTAATATATTTTGGGTTGTCCTGGCTCCTTGCTAGGCCTCCCTCCCTTTGTTTAAAAAAAAAAAATTGTATCTTGGTTTTAGCTTTGTGAATGTAATCTCAATCTTCCATCAGAAAAGAACTACAATCCAAATCTTCTTTTTTAATTAATTAATTTAAGACATCAAACCTTCTATGCTGGTACATATACATGCAATAATAACAATTCAATAACGATGATATTGAGAGAGTTTTTAAGTGTGAGATTTCTAAGTGTTAAATATAACTAAAAATTAATTACAAAGTGTGCGTTGTGTATATACATTATATAAATATAACGAGCTGGTTCATGAACCAAACGAGTCGAACTATATAGAGTTCATGTTCAACTCATTTGTTTAACGAACTTAATTTTCAACTAAAGTTCGACTCATTTGGTTCATGAACTAAGTTCAACGAATTAATTACCGAATCGAATTTCGAACTATTTTCGAGCTGGTTCGGTTCATTGTCAGCCCTATTTATAGGTACATAAATCCACAACCAAAATGTTCAGAATTCCGTGAAGCCAGTTTTGGTCATGGTCAGCTGAAGATTGTAAGCGCTACTCATGCCTTCAATATATTCTTTCTCAATGTATTTGGTAAATCTATTAACTTACAAGAGGTAATTCAATCCTGTGATAAAAGAGGCAATTCAATCTAGTTACAAGAGAGACTATGAAGGAAAAATATACAATTTACAAAGCAAATTTATGTAAAAAAAATAAGGACCACTGTTAGATCCTTGACATAAGGACCACCGTTAGATCGTTTCAAAATCCAAAAAAAGTTGCAGAGCAAATCAATTTTCAATATGATTGACTTCTTCTATCTAGTCCAAATCTATATGCTTGTTATTTGCAAACAACTTTTAATATGATTGGCATCTTCCACGATCTTTTGGATGAATTCATATTCATACCCGGTTGTGTAAGTCTTTCCAGACAAATTAGAAACTTCAAGCAAAGCTGACTTCCATTTTTGCACTCTCTCCGAGTCGATTCCAAATTTGTTTTCATGTTGAGCCATGGCTTTGCCGTAACCATTTCTCAAATGCCTTATGTCTGATGGCTCTACTTTGTAAAAGATTGGCCAAACTAATTGATTATTGAATTTTCTACATTCAAGAATTTTCACAAGTTCATCAAGGCACCATGGGGAACTTGCATAGTTATCAGACAAAACAATAATCGAAAGCCTTGATGCTTCAATTGCATTTCTAAGAGAAGGTGAAATACGGTCTCCAGTGTGCAGTCCTTCATCATCCATGAAAGTCTTGAATCCCCCTTGGCATAAAGCTTGAAAAAGACTACCTGTAAAAGAGTAGCGAGTATCTGTCCCTCTAAAACTGAGGAACATCTGCCATTGAGCTGTTGAATGTCTCAAACTGTCTAGTGATTTTTCCCATTCCTCCATTGGTTTACTTCTTAAGGAAGACCCTACCTTAATAATTTTTCCAGGTAACCTATCACACTCAAAAGCAACTTCACGTGCCACATTAAATAAGTCAAATGAGGAGGAGTGATCCTCGTCGAGAATGCCTGAATGTTTTTCAAACAAAGTCGAAGCTTCCTCGATAGATAAGGAATGAAGTTGAATCTCCCTTTGACAATGCATTAAGTCACAATATTTTTTGCGACGTGTGGTCAAAAGGACCTTGCATTGATTACTATTACAAGGAACTCCTACCTCTTGTAGGTCAAATTTTGTCCGAACATCATCAAAGATCACAAGTATTGGACAATCCATATTTTCTATTGTAGATAATATTCTTCTGGCTCTTCCAGCTTCACTGTTTCTATCAAATCTTATATTCAAGGAGTCAGCAATTTCATCTTGCATTGATGTGATATTTGGGGTTTTGGTCACATTGACAAATAAAATCTCATAAAAAATATTCAAATACTGGACTTTCTCACCCATTACTTTCACCAATGTAGTTTTACCAGAGTCCCGCCTACCGTACAATCCAATTATACAACAATCATCATCTTGCAGTGCCTCCAGAAGTTCATCTGAAGCCTTCTCCGTTGACTTGAAACACTCAAAATTATTTCCTAGAGAGAAGTGCTTTAAACTTGGAATTTTAGTTGAAAATGAGTCAAAATTACAATTCTTATTTAGTGCTTTAATTTTTTCCTGCAAATTTTTAAATTCAATCCATGATGGTGGTTTTGATTGTACTGCAAGATTCTCCATTTCTTGTATGATTATGTCTGTTTTTTTTAGCCACTCAAACACAACATCTCTAACCTTTTCAGTTTTACGATCAATTGCTTCAACTTTTTTACGCACAAGATCTCGATTTGAAATGAGTTTGTTCTTTTGTCTTTCAACTTTCATATAGCCTTTGCCAAACCAATCGGATACACATTTGTTTCCATCAACTTCCTCTACCGCCTTCTTTACCGCATGAGTTACACGAAGACAGCCATATTGAGCAACAGCATAGGGTTTTCTTCCTGCTGCAAAATTTTATTAATAGAAACATCTAAATCAGCATAGTTTCAGCTTTGTTTATAGATTAACTTATAACAAAATAAAAAATTCAGAGTTATGGTTTTACTTCTGTTGAGCATTATATGAAACAAATAAAGAAGAGAGTTGAAGTGAAAGAAATTGAACTCACACATATCTGCAGCAAGCAGAAAGAATTAGGTTGAAACCAGAAAGGAGTGAAGTTGGAATGATTGTCTATTAGCTTGAGGCCATAGTTTACTTTATTCACCTATATATACTTGAGAATATCATAAGGTCCACGTAAGTTTTGGTTAAAAAGTGGCCAAGTGGATGCTGACTATGCTGGTGATAGGATTAAAAGAAAATCAAGCAGTGGAAAATGTCAATTTCTTGGTGATAATCTGATATCCTGGGCTAGCAAGAGACAAACAACTATTGCTTTGTCAACAGCAGAAGCAGAATACATCTCAGCTGCTAGTTCGTAAACATTACTATGAGTTGAACAATTATTGTTCCATCACATTAATTACATCAACTATTAAAGGAAAAACAATACAAAGTTGCAAGTACTATCCCTTTCATTTGGGAAATTAAAAAAAGGGAAATGATATGTATCCCGAAAGCTTTTATACCGACAAATTCACGACCGTGTAAATTTTGCATGTCATCAATTCCTTTCCTTTTTTTTAGCACCTGTATTCCAAACAAATAGGCAATCCAACAGTTGAAAGGATTTCGGGATGCGTTCGGGAAGATTTTCTTCCCTTGAAATAGCAGCGCTCAAAAAAATAATTCTGACATTGCATCCCACGACATTGACTAGGCTATATAAGTACATAATTTCTTATAGCATCATCCTTTTTGTGCGCTCTTTAAAAACTCAAAATTCAGTCTGAATTTTTTTATTTTAAAATTTGAAATATGTTTTTCCGTCATTTTCAAAGAGAAAACAAATAATCATGATTGTTTTAGCTGCGCGGTTTTACCGTGACTAATTGTCTTTCCTCAGAAATTTTACATGAATAGAACAAAAGTTATTCGAAAGTAATTTGAATTTTATAATATAAACTCTTTTTACATGTTTCGAACCTCTCATATGCTAGTAATTTATGGGGAAAAAAAACATATATAAACCGAGTCATTCAAATATTTAGATTTGAACACGTCATCTACATACTTCGAACCTCTTTTAATATAAGGTAGATTAAGTTTTGGTTTTCGGTTTCAATCCAATTCTGTATTTTTTTGTGTGTGTGATAAGTCAACCCCATAATCCCCTCACATAATTTTAATTTTTTTAAATTAACAAAGTAAAAGATTCCTGCATTCGCATGGGTCGCGTAAATATAAAAAATAATTACATTAGTAATACTTTGAAATGTTTAAGAATAATAAATGAAAATTATCACCATTAATGTAATGTCCCTATTAAAAAAATATATGCAAAAATTCGGTAAATATTTGCAATGCACAAATTGTAGATTTTATTTAACTATATCCACGAAAGCAAATTTTTATGAAGTGATATGAAATGCATAAAAAATGTATTGGTATGAGAAAGTCGATATGATAAAATTTTAAAACTGTGACTATTTTCAAAAAATCAACATTAATGTAGTGTTTCTATTAAATATTTTGTTATTTTATATGCAAAGCACTGTTACATTTTTTTTTGTTGAAAGAGGCACTGTTACATATTTAAACTGCGCCCGTTGCCAATCTTATGTGTTTATAGCTACAGAGGTAAATTGTACTTACCAATATGATAAAGTTTTGAAAACTTGTAACTATTTTCAAAATATCAAAATTAATGTAGAGTTTATATATTACAACTGCGCCCGTAGCGGATTTTATGTGCTTATATGTGCGGCAGCCATTTTTTATGTGTCGATATGAGAAAGTTTTGAAAACTTATGACTATTTTTAACATATCAACATTAATTTCTTCAAAAAAAAATATGGACGTTAATGTAGTGTTTCTATTAAATATATTTTATTTTATATTCAAAACACCTTCAAATATTTGCACTGCACTTGTTTCAGATTTTATGTGTGTAAGTAAATTTTTATGTTTTAATATGATAAAATCAAATCGATATGATCAAATTTTGAAAACGCATGACTATTTTTAAAACATCAATATTAATATAGTGTTTATATTACATATTTTTTATTTTATTTTACATGTGAATTAGTGAGATTAAAAGAGATGAGCATAAACTATTTTCCTATATTTATGACATAAGAGATGAGAAAAAATGGTTGTCCTATGGGAATAATTAGTTTTTCTAAATTTATTTCATAGCAAATTAGTTTTTTATTTGTAAAATAACCATTAGGCCAGTAAAATTAAGAACATTATAAGTTTAACGGAGATTAATTATGAAATTTTACTAGCAATTGATTTTCTTATAGTGGTGAATATAAAATGACGATATAGGGAATCGGTTAGACTTGGAAGTGATAAATATGCAAAATCATGATATAAAGGGAATTAGTTAAGCTTGGTATATAAACCAAAAATAATTATTTTTCAAAAAAGGAATATATTAGTTTTTTTTTTTTATAGTAGTAGTAGAAGAAGTAGTGGAAATAATGAGCATTAGTTTTAGGCTTGGAAGTGGTAAACTAAAAAAAATAAAGGTTTGTTTAGTGTTTCACCATATGACTATTAGTAAATTTTATTGCTCGCTATTAAAGGTTTGTTCGTTTGTTTAAAAGTTTCCTTAGTTTATTCGTCACTTCAAAAAAAAAATTGCTAACAAACTCATCGGTACTCATGTTAATAAATTGGCTTGTTTATTTTAAAAATATAGGAAATTAGTTAGGATTGGAAGTGATTAACAAAAAAATTAAAATACGGAATTAGCAAGGTTTGGAAAGTGATAAACACAAAATCATAATAAATGTGCAAAATGACGACATGTAGGGAGTTAGTTACACTTAAAAGATAAACAAAAATAAATAAATTTTCAAAAAATAATAAATTAGTTTTTTATTCTACAAAATGAGATTGAACCCATAAAATTAAAAAGATTATAAGTTTAACTGATGATAAGTATAAAATTTTGCTGGAGTACTTTTTTTTTTTATAGTAAGTATAAGTATATATATAGTAGAAGTCAACACGAGCAATGCCTAGTTGTTCTTTATTAGAATATAACAAATCCAAATAGCATTAAACAAGAAAAAGTTGGTATTAGTGAAAAAATAATATAAAGTTGCAAGTATTATCACTTTCATTTGCGAAATAAAAAAGTTCAGACATTGCATCCCATCCCACACCATTGACTAAGTTATATAAATACATAATTTCTTATAGCCTCGTCCTTTTAGTGGGCTCTTTAAAAACCCAAAATTATGTCTGGATTTTTTATTTTAAAATTTGAAATGTCTTTTTTGTCATTTTCAAAGAGAAAACATATAACCATGATTGTTTTAGTTAAATGTGGTTCTACCGTGACTAACTATTTTTCTTCATAAATTTTACATGTTTGGATTCTAGTATCTGAATGGAACAAAAGTAATTTAAATTCTATAATATGTACACTTCTTTTTATAGTATAGTAGTAGAAGTCAACCCAAGCAACGATGAATTGTTCTTTATTTCAATAACAAGTCCAAATAGCATTAAACAATAAAAAGTTGCTATTTGTACAAAAAAACAATATAAAGTTGCAAATACTATCACTTTCATTTGGTAAATAAAAAGGTTCTGACATTGCATCCCATGGCATTGACCAAACTATAAAAGTACAAAATTAAGTCTGAATTTTTTATTTTAAAATTTGAAATGTGTTTCTCTGTCATTTCAAAGAGAAAACAAATAGTCATGATTGTTTTAGTTTAACGTGGTTCTACCATGACTAACTGTTTTTCTTCATAATTTTTACATGTTTGAATTCTAGAATCTGAATGGAACAAAAGTAATTTAAATTCTATAATATGAACAACTCTTTTTATAGTATAGTAGTAGAAATCAACCCAAGCAATATTGGTTTCTTCTTTATTTGAATAACAAATTCAAATAGCATTAAACAATAAAAAGTTGCTATTTGCAAAAAGAAAACAATATAAAGTTGCAAGTACTATCCACTTTCATTCGGACATTGCATCCCACGGCATTGACTAGGCTATATAAGTACATAATTTTTTTTATAGCATCATCCTTTTTGTGGGCTCTTTAAAAACCCAAAATTAAGTCTGGATTTTTTTATTATAAAATTTGAAATGTGTTTTTCTGTCATATCCAAAGAGAAAACCAATAACCATGATTATTTTAGATGTGATTCTACCGTGACTAACTGTTTTACTTCAGAAATTTTACATGTTTCGATTCTAGAATCTAAATGGAACAAAAGTAGTTTAAAAGTAATTCAAAATTTATAATATGAACAACTCTTTTTACATGCTTCCAACTCCTCTTATGCTAGTAATTTATTGATAAAAATATATAAAATCGAGTCATTCGAATTTTTGAATTTAAACACCTCATTTACATGCTTCGAGCCTCTTTTGTGCTAAAAAATCATTAAAAAAAATATGAAATTTATTTTTGATAGAAGAATGGTTTGAAGCATGGAAATAAGATGTATGGATCCCAAAAATTAAATGCGTTAAAAACACTTGTTTTCAGTTTGGATTCTAGAATCCAAAGGTGTTAAAATCTTGAAAAAAATAGCTTACTTTTCTCCCTAAAATTGTAGAAAAACTTAATCTGCGATTTCCCATTGAGCCAAACGTACTTGTTATCTCTTCAATTGCAATATCAAGAATAATGCTATTGAATGATCATCCACCAATAACAATAACCATTGGAAAGCTAGAGGTGTATATGAGGTGTATGAGTGTCTATTAATCATTTTTGTTTGCTTATAGGCAGATGATAATGGTTAGCGGGGATGAGTGTTTCCATTTAAAGTTTTGAAGGTCACTTTGTTAATCATGAAGAAATTTTAAGGTAGATTAAGTTTTGATTTTCGGTTTCAATCCAATTCCGTATTGTGTCATAATTTATTCTTGTGCAGGTAGATCACTGATATTAGTTAAGTTTTGCTTAACTTCATTATTTATAGTGGAGTAATAAATTTTGATTAAAAGTAATAGAACTCAAAGTGAACAGTGTTTATGAATTATAGGTAATAATTGATGCTTAATTTCATAGATTTTAATCTAAAATCATTCAAAAGATTGTGGAGTTAACGATACAATCCCTGCGCTGCTACAATGTTTTTATAAGTTTTTGCAGGTTAGATATTTGTTACTCTTTTACATGAATTATCTATCATGCTTTTCATCGTGAGGGATTCAAAATCGTCATGGATGATAAGGGATTGGATGGTGGAAACCAAATTTCACTAACTCTTCCCAAAGAAATTGAACAATCAAAGCTTTCAATTGCTTTTTTTTTGGGTAAACTACGGATCTTCCAAGTGGCGTCTTGATGAACTTAAAGATTATGAAGTGCAAGAAGATCAAGAGCCAACTGGATCAGCCAATACTTTCCAAAATACATGGTAAAGCCATGACAACATAAATAGATAATGCCAACTCTCAGAGAGACCCTTAAAAGAACTATCTAATGATACAACAATTGAAAGCCTTGATTTTTCAATTGCTTTGAGTAGAGTTTGTGAAATTTGGTTTCCACCCTCCAATCCCTCATCATCCATCAAGATCTTGAATCCCTCACGACACAAAGCATGATAGAGGAATCCCGTAAAGGAGTAGTGAGTATCTTCCCCGCAAAAACTTAGAAAAACATCGCAGCAGAGTAGCGATTGCTGTTAACTCCACAATCTTTTGGATGAGTTCATATTCGAATCTATGAATGCAAAAATCCTTTTAATTAGCAAAGTCTATTATTGTATTCGAGCACATTGACAAACATAAATAAAGTCCTAAACAAGAGTTCTAAACCCTAACAAACAACACTCCTTTTTGTCCTTACGGTTGAGACCTAATTAATGTATGTTCGTTTGACCAATAAACAATATATGAGTTCAGTTTTCATATGTGAATATTTGTTCTCGCTTATTTTGGTTTAATTTATCGGTGCACATCGATTAAATCATAGTGTCAACCAAGAGGTGAGGAGAACTTTGAACTTCTACTTTTAGAAGACGATGTTTGTCTTTGTAAAGTATCTTTTTAGTTATGCCAAAATTCAAACATTTAATCCTTTCGTCATTTAATCCTTTCGTCCTTTTACTAGTAGTATAATTTTATGGATATGACAAAATATTGGGAATTATTTTAATTACATGATGATTCATGAAAGTGTATTTATTTTTTATAAATGGGAATAAGTCAACCCAAACCCAATTGTTGTTTTTTATTAAAATAACAAATCCAATTAGCAATAAAAAAGTTGCAAGTTTATTTTTAGGGACAATTGCGAGTTGCAAGTTGCAAGTTGTGAGACAATTGCGGATCACTTTCATTTGGGAAATCAAAAGCTATAATTATTGATTCAAGAAACTAAACTAGTCCATAAAGCAATGGTGTAGCTAGATGTTCATATTTGGGAGATTTATATGCTATCGAATAGGAACCATGATATTTGAACAATATTTTATATATAGAGTATTTTACAATGTTATCTTTCATTAGTGTTAATAGAAAGAAAACAAATTAGATGAAATTAAAAAAGGAAAAAAAAAAGTAATATAGTCGTTAATATAGTAAAATAACATACTAAAATGAGACATTCTTTTGGACTAGACGGAGGAAGCAGTGATATTTTGTCCTCGGTTTGAAGGTACCTACCCAGGAGAGTAACCCATCATCAAGAAGGGTAACCTTGGACTATCTCAAATAATAAACATTGAACTACTTCAAATAAGTTTAGTTGTCGAAAATTAGCAGAAATAAGATTAAAAAAAAAAATACTACGTGATTGATAAATTTATCTTTATCGGTTTGGTACTTCCGGTCTCAACAACATTTATAGAGAAAACTTTTTCAACAATAAAAATTATCAACAAAATAGTCACAGACATATTAAATGGAAAATGAGTTTCTTGCAAATAACCTATTTATTTAGATCATAAAAGACATTATTAATCTATTTTGTAAAGGGTTAATTATGGATAAAATTGGTGTCTTGAAAAGCATTTTGCCCAATTTTTTTAAATAGCTATTTTCAATTTTTATCGTTTGTTGTTTCTCTAAGATAATTTTCATGTATTGGCTAATTTTCAAATTATTTTGTTTTTAGTCTCTACATCGAATTTTAAGTTAAGTTCATAAGCTTTTGTTTAATTTTAGTCCTTAATTTTTTTGAGGGTTAAATATGTTTTTGGTTCCTATACATATACCAATTTTCGATTTAGTTTCTCTAAAAACTTCCTTCAACTTTTAGTCCCTGTAAAATTTTCAATCACTATTTTTGGTCCCTACTTTTAAGAAATTTTTTGTATTTTTTAATGAAATCGTGCATAAATGTATAGAATATTGTAAAATTTACTCAAAAGAAAATTAGAATTTTTTAACGAAACATAAATTAAATATGATTTTTTATCGTCAAAAATATAAAAAATCATATATAATTCATGTATTGGTAAAAAGAATCTAATTTTTTTGGTAGTGATTCTTATAATATTATATATTTTTCTGGAAAATATTATTCAAAAATATGAATTCTACATATGAGTTTACTTTAAAGGAGAGACCAAAAGTGAAGATGAAATTTTTTTGGAGGACTAAAAATTGAAGAAATTTTATAGAGGGACTAAAGCGAAAAGTTGACATATTTATGGGGACCAAAAATATATTTAACCCTTTTTTATAGGGATTAAATCCTAGACTAAAAACACTTTTTTTTTGTAAATTTTTAAGAAATCAAGACAAAAATTGAATATTTTTTTGTTAAGAGCTTAACCTAAAAATTTATAATTTATAGGACTAAAGACATATTTTAAAACAAATTTTATAAAGGTCATATTTTCAACAACAAAAAAAAGATTTTAAAACATATTTTTTCCTTAAATTTAATATGTTGGTTTTTAAGCCTCTATTTTAAAATGAAGGCCGTTTTTTCAACCTCGGTGAGTCCTTAATCCTATACTCTGAAGGATCGACATCATTAAAGATTGGGAAAACAACTTGGTTTTTCGTCTTTTACACTCATGACTCAAGTATGTCGACAAGTTCATCAAGACAATATGTAGAAGCTGCATAACTTCTGGACAAAATAACAATTGCAATCCTCGACCTTTCCAGTGCTTTGAAAATAGAGGCTATAATTCGGTTGGCACACTCATGAGTCCATCGTTATCCATGAAGGTTTTGAACCTTTCCCCAGCACAAACGTTAAAGAGATTTCCTGTGAAGCCGAGTCGGGAGTCAGATCCTCTAAAACTGAGAAAAACATCGTAAAGCAGATGTTAAAGAACATAATGTACATGTTCATGATGACCATGGTTTTAGGCAGACCATATGAGACAGGTAGTAGACTAATTAAAACTAAACTATAGGAACTAAACTATTACTTAGTACTCCTACTATACTATCAATTAATTTAACGTCTGACCTAGGCTCTTCATTCCTTATCAATATTAATTTTATCATTGACACATCTAGTAATGACAATACTGAGGGAATATTATCTACAAAGTCAAACTCAAACGTTAAAAATGTTGAAATTGTTAGATTAGACGTTATGGTCGAAGTTTGAATCCCAACTCTTTACTTCCAAAATCAAGTTGTTATTGTTATTGTTTATCTGCTAAAAAAATAGGACACTTTTGGTAAACGGGGAATATTATTTTAGTCTAAACTGGTACAAATTAGTATTTTTTTGGTAAATTAAATCTCGTTATCTGTAATGTTTCTTGCGTAATTCAGGTATCTTTTAAACAGATCCGGTAATGAACGAAATCAACAAACATACAATTTCTCCGTCCACAAGAGATCGAAAAAATATAAGAGTTTTACTTTTCCCACCCTGCTGCCTTCTCGCGCGCCCTGCAAAAATTCCAATAATACCCTTGGTCTGGATTTCGTTTTTCGAACCAAATTGTTAGTGTTTCCGGAAAATAAAATCCGGACAAATACGATGTGAATATTTTGTGTCTTTCTTTGATGTCAAGGGTCTCTGTTGACCGTTATACGACCCCCGCATAAGCTGCAATGTAATTGCAGGGGTCGTATGAGCGATCAACAATGACCATGACACCACAAACACTCCTAAAAGCTACCTAAAAAACTAATTTTTTTTTGAAGAAAATATAAGAAAGGAGGTGAAGAAGAATGAAGGAAAATGTTGAAGATCCAAGGCTTTTTATAGCCTTAAATCAGTCATAGGTCTTAATTATAGTCAAATAAAACGTGTTCCACATTCAAAACCGTCAAAATATACATTCAAACTCCACTAACCGGCCTAACCTTTGGTGACATGTCACCGGCCAAAATGTTACTGAGGGTTTCCGGATTTTACAATTCGGAATGCATGAAGTTATTCCGGATTATAAAGTCCGAACTGCACCAGACCCTTTATTTGGATCTTTTTTGTTGTGAATGTCTTGGAAAATAATAGAACAAAGGTACATAACATAAATAGAAGCAACATAAGACATATAAACAGTTAAAAAAAACCATAATAACACAAATGTTGAATCTTTTGGGAAGGTGTTTTCAAGGCAGTAAGATCTAACTCAGAGAAACCTCTTGATATTTTTGAGTTATCTATCTATCAAGGAGGTAGCCTTAAATCTATATATTTTTGAAAGCATGTTGAGGATCTTCACCATGCTGGCACATGGAGAGAAATTTGTTTGTCACATATGTGCTCATGATTTTCGGGTATCAATCTATTGATTGGTTTTGAACCTTCAATCTTTGAACTTTCTACTTTTATTTTTGGGAAGGGAAAAAAAAGATAAAAACCCTTAGAGATTGGATCCGGGGGTTGGTTTTGAAAAGGGAAGTTTTGACGCACCCTAAACGACTACGGTATTCCGTAGGAACCTCTTGGATAAAGCCCAAGACTATGGCCATTCCGTTAGAATCATTCGAAGTTCAAATAGAATCACCAATGACCAACCCTCATCTTCATCATCCACAATTCAGACCCTACAACAACCAGAACAATCTCATCAACCATCCCCCAAGCAAACTACCATTTCCACACCAACCCCAACGCAACCTGAAACACAAAATTCTCCACAAAAGGCTATTCCAGAACCTGTTGTTGAGACAACAGTTCCTGAATCTGTACAAGCTACAGAATCTGAACAAACTGTGGCAATAACAGTTTCTGAACCAATTCAGACACCAACACAAACTCCATCAACAGCTATCACCAATGATCAACCCTCATCTTCATCATCCACAATTCAGACCCTACAACAACCACCCCCCAACATGCTGAAGTCTGAATTCCTGGACGCTGAATTACTGGCAATCACTGTTGAGGTGCAGAGGCTAGTGGAACATAGAAGGTCTCCTACTCTCCATTTAACTTATTAAGAACAGTGGGACACTCTGCAGACAAGGGCTTCTGAACTTCTCAGTACCTTAAGTCAGAAGTGCAACAAGATCCACAAGGTTGCTTCTATGCACTATGCCACCCTTGTGCACTTTGTTGAAGGTCATGATCCTCTGCCCATAGCCAATACTCCTTACTTTCCAGATTCAAAATACCTGACTAGGGAAGCAAGGTTGTTCAAGCAACTCACGCAGATGATTCTGAAACAGCAAGAAGAGGCTAAGGCAAGAGAATATCATCTACTTCAGAAGCAACTGGAACTTGAAGCAACTCTGAAAATGAAAGAAGACTTGATAGCCCAACTGATGAACCAACAGCCAAAACCTTAGAAGCACACCCATTTTCCATTTTTTTTGCTTCTTTATTTTGTTCTGTTTTTTATAACTTTGTATTTTTTTCAAAGTTTATATATATATATATATATAAAGTTTTTTTTCATTCAGAGTTATTCATGTTTATTTATGTTTTTCTTTACTTTCCTTTTTATTATTTTTGTTAATGACAAAAGGGGGAGTAGTAGAAAGTATTTGATTAAGACTCTGAGCCCAAGTTAAAATGAAAATTATAACTAGTTCATTTTAG
>Ga0315913_1006879_pt1 | contig 13725 bp, 2 predicted proteins | sample MpolsnodulesMG_FD_207736 | JGI IMG/M metagenome (GOLD analysis project Ga0315913, IMG submission 207736) | Medicago polymorpha root nodule microbial communities from Los Angeles, California, United States - small nodules | ecosystem: Host-associated > Plants > Roots > Nodule | place: USA... | reverse complement strand
ATTCACAATCACACCTTTTTGGATGGGAAGTATGAGGGAATGCTACCTGCACATAGGAAGATGAGCGATTATGACAAATACCAAATGAAAACAATGAGGAAAGCTGGCATTCCTACGTCACGCATCTATGGTTTCTTTGCTTCACAGGCTAGTGGATTTAAAAATCTTGGATATACAAGAAGAGACATGTACAACGAGCAATTCAAGAACAGGGAGAGGAATAGTACAGATGCAGAGGATGCAATTGATTTCCTTAAGGGGCTGTGTAGTACATATGATATGATGTTTTGGAGGCACACATTCAAAGAGGATGGAACACTTCGACATTTATTTTGGTGTGATGGGGTTAGCCGTATGGACTACTCGGTGTTTGGATGATATGATTTTATATCTTAATGTTATATTGGATTGGATGGCTTTGTCAACATAATTAAAAGTTATAAATAACTTTGCTATTTAGAGCATCACCAATTCTTTTATGGGCTATGGGTCTTGTTAATAAGTGCCTTCAGATTTTTTTAAAAATTAAAGATTTTAATTTCCAATACAATAAATACATAAACTTTTATAAAATGTTACCGTTTTAGGTTCTGTTTTTTTTTTTAGCTTTCACATCGGTTTTCAACCCACCAATGGTGAACGACTAATCCGACTCATGCATAGAGGCATCTAACATCATGAGCCGGTATACCCCGTTGCAACCAAGTCTAACATCACCCACTTACAATCACCCACTTGAATAGGGTTAATTTTGGTTCAAACAAGTCTATTCTGCGTGTACACTTTGTGGCAAAAAGACCAAGTGAGGAATGTTGATGCCACTTGAAGAGAGATTGTGTGAAAAATATTTAAATTAATGTGTTTGGAAACTTTGTGTCAGGTCTGGACGTAGTCCAAAGTTTTGTTGAGGGCATAGTTTATTTTTTTTTTATGCAGTTTTGATTTTCATGTGAAGCATTTGTTCATATTCTATTCATCTTGACACAAAAAATGCTGCACTAATCTTATTAATCTGTTCTTTCATAAAGTATTTTCCTGAATAAGCTTTAAGCATAAGTATTTTGTTAACATGCATTTTATTTATCATACCAGTGAAAGAGGAGAAGCTTGTTAAATTAACTATATTTTTAAGTGTCTCTTATTTTTAATTAGTCGCGAGTCTTGCTTTTAAGCTTATCCCATCGAAAATTTCCAAAACCAGATTCAATGACTCATCATTGAGTTGAAGCAAATGGTTTATGTGTTATAGCTACATGGAAATGGTGTGCTCTGGAAGAAGACTAGAAATCTGAAATTGTAGCTATTTCTTTTGCTATTTCCAAGTCATTGCTTGAAATCTTAAATGGTTTATGCTGTATATTAAGCTTGTAGGTGACCAAAAATTGTATCTTCACCATAGTTTGTATGATAGGTAACTAGAAAAATATGAAATTGTTACATATCTTTTAGCTGAATTGTTTCATCTCTACAAAAGAAATTGGGTCATGAAATTGTTTATTTTTACAAGAGTGCTTCAGATTAAAATTGAATTTGTTTATCTATACCATAAAATGAGACATTGTTTCACTTCGTAACACTTCAAGTCATATAATGTAGTCAGTTTAGTCACACCTATGAATTTTAGCACTTGCTTACAACACTCTTAGTCAAACAGTTAATATTAAACAAGGGTTAACGGTTTTGATGAATTGGATTTATTTGGTTGACGGAGTATAACTTAAAGGACCTAAACTTAACATGAGAAAAATGAAAACAACAAATAAGTTAAGGGACGAAATATGCAATTTAGCCATTTTTTTAAGGTAAGGGGAAGAGTTTAGAATGTTGATTGTAAAACAAGGTTTTAAAGTTCCACATCGGAAACTTTGGCCAACAAACTAGAGGTAAAGTGCTATAAATTAGTGGTGTAGAATGAGTTATAATATCAAACAAAGGGTTCCACTTTTCATTGCGTCGGCTTCCATTTAGTAGTGTATTGCATTTTAATTTTATATTGCATGCAATACTTTACTAAATGGTGGATCGATGTTGATTAAAAGTGATAGAGAACTTTTAAATTTAGTTGTTAAAAATTAATTTGCCTTAAATGCAGAACTTTGGTTAATTTGTTTTCCAAAAATATGAATCTTTTAAATTCCATTATTTTTGATGAAATTTTAGAAAATGTATTTCTAAAATGTTTTAAATTCCATAAGTACAATGTTCTAAAGATTTAAGCTATGAGTACAATGTTCAAAAATGTTTGATGCTTATTCCATCGAAGATTTCCAAAACCAGATTCAAGGACTCATGGAATTGAAATAAATGATTTCTGCTATAGCTAGATTGAAATGGTGAGCAATGGTAGAAAACTAGAAGTCTGAAATTATTTTCATATCTTTTACCTGAATTTGTTTATCTTTACAAGAGTGCATCAGATCAACAGTGCCGTAGAGAATAAGTAATCTTGTTTATTCTTACAAGAGTGCTTCAGATCATAAAGAATCTGCTTATCTATCCTGCAAGCCATATAATTTAGTGGGTTTAGTCATACCTATGAATTTTAGCAATTCACTTTTATTAGCAAATTTAGTCATTGGTTTAGCATGACAACCAATTCCGATCTGACCAATTCAAAGATGGGAGAGCTTTCTTCTTCTAAATGAAAAATATCACTACCAAACATGTCATGTATATCGAAGTTGAGGTTCTTCCTTGATCCCCATTCATGAATCCATTGTTTGAACAATGTGCTTGTTTTCACTAAATCCTTCATACTTAACTTTGAAAATATACAAGACATAATACAATCATGCAACTCACTAGTATGCTAAAAACACTGCATTTTGCAACACTAAGCATGATCTGAAAACATTGCATTTGGTATGAAACCAAAAACTAGTAGCTAAAACTAACACAGAACACTCATATCTAAACTATTTACAATAAATGGTAACTCTGCAATTTTTTAGGCCTTAAAGTGAAGAACATGTGGTAACAGCCTATCAGCTCCAGTAGATGTAAACATACTTACTTCCCATCCTATAATTTGCAGTTCTTGCTGCCTGCAATCTTTCCTGCCTCCATTATGCAATTCATCATCAGAATAGAGACAGAATAGCATCACAATTTTGACCAAATCAGAGGTAAGAAGCAAACCTCGAGCAGTGGAATGCCTCTGATGAAAAGAAGCAACAGTGTCAGAAAAATTGATCTAATGATTACCTGCCACTCAACTTTGTTCAGTGTAGTTGTAGACGCCACAAAAATTCCCCACCAAAGCAATGTCTGAGTTAAGCATTCATGAAGTTTGATTAATATTTTACACCTCGTATACCGACCGTTAGCCAATTGCTAAAAAAGGAAAAAAGAACCACTTCATAAATGATACCGACTTGGTGGTTGGGACGGGGGAGTTAAGGAGTTAAGTGATAAGACAGTTGAGAATTCTATCGATCCCCATTCACAACATAAAACTAACATATAACATTTTCTGTTCCAAAAAACATATATGAGACACAGCAACATAAGCAAATAGTTCATTCAGGCATTTCACTGAAACCACGTCACATTGTAGCAAGTCATATGGTCGGTGAATTCATTTGCATACCTGTTTATTTTATTTATAAAGAATTAACTGCAAGAGTTTTTTCCACCCCCAAGAAAAGAGGTTACTCAACAATCCCTTGGATGATAGGATTTACTTGTCTCAACAGCTATGCTAAACAGTTTTCACTTTAATATGGATCTTTGCTTAGGCAGAGACAAAAATATAAACTACAACCCACTAGAAATAAATTGTAGTCAATAGTATACTAGACACTAACAAATGATTTTAACATAGCCTTCAGGGATCAAAGAACATATGCTGCACCAACAGTACTAACCTCACCAAAATAGTTAGGATGGGGAGAGCATTGCCTAAGTCCAACTTTGCACCACTTCCTTCTATATATCATGCCTGTAGAAAAGGATTTCTATCGGTTGTGTAACCACTGTAACAGGTAATCTCACGGTCCAAACCCAGACAACCTACAAAAAAATAGAATTAAATACTCTACAAGACATGATAAGATAACACATGGTTAAAACCAAGGCCATATTAAATATTAAACCAAAGATGAGAAAATTGTAAGAAACCTGAATTATCCAGAAGATGTCCAATTTAACTAAATTATTGCACATTTCGTAAACAATTTCTCTTATGTGGACATCCAACCAATTAATCAATCCAACAGCCATTTCCCGATTGGTCCCATCAATGGACCATACTAAGCATATTTCAAAGTAAAGATGCTTCTCTTTTCTACAGGTGTGGGGATTTTTGTGCTAAAGTAACTTAATACTTTCACATTCCTTCGTAATTTGGATTAGATCCTAACTGATAAGAGCTTACCAATTAAAATAAGTGCAGGGTTTCTCATTTAAGGAAACTTCCTAATAAACTTATATATGGTCATAGAGAAGTTAAATGAGAGAGCTCCTAAAAGATTAAGATACACAAGCTAATTTCAACTTATAGGATACATGGTTACTACTTACTGCAAAAGTATTTTGTTAACATCCATCACTTTGTCATACAAGTCAAAGATGAGAAGCTTATTAATTTGACTGTATTTTTAACTAGTCTAAGATCATTTGAAGATCAGATCTCACAAGATTCTTTCTTCTAAACAAGACACTTCCCTGTGACGAGTCTTGCTTCTAAGCATATCCCATTGCGGCTGTCCAAAACCAGATTCAAATACTAATGGAGTTGAAGTAAATGATTTATGTTATAGCTACACGGAAATGGTGAGCAGTGGCAGAAGACTAGAAGTCTGAAATTAGTGCTCGTATCATTAGCTTGTAGAAATATGAAATTGTTGCAGTATCATTGGCTATCTCCATGTCACTGCTAGAAATCTGAAGTTGTTTATGCTGTATATTTAGCTTGTACATGACCAAAGTTTTTCTATCGACATCGTCAGCTCAATTTGTATGACAGATAACTAGAATAATCTGAATTGTTATACACCTTGTTGTTTTCAATAGCTTGTTGCTGATTTTGTTTATCCTAACAAAAAAAAAATTGAGTCATGAATTGCTTTAGATCAAAATTACCTCAGAGAATCAAGTAATATTATTATTTATCTTTACAAGAGTGCTTCAGAGCAAAAAGTTTTTTTTTTATCTTTACAATAAAATGAGATATTGTTTCATTTCGTAGCATTGCAAGCCATATAATTTTTCAGGTTTAGTCACAGGCCTACTCTAGTCCACCTGTGAATTTTAGCACTTGCTTACAACACTGTTTAATAGGTATATGAGTTTTCCAAGTATGAAGTATCCGGTATCCTAGATACGATGCTGGAAATAGACTATTTTATCTCACCCTTCAGTTCAAGTTAGCTAACCCAATTTCTTTATCCGACCCTTCAATTTGAATTAGCCAAAACAACTTCTCCTTGCATAATTTGGATTCCAAACATTCATGATCTGGATGGGAATGAGTCAAGTGATTTATCCACAGGTCTATTAGTGAACTTATATATGGCCACATAAATTTAGTAATACTTTAGCACTTCAAATTTGTTCTTCCAATAGCCAATTTATAACGTGTTTGGTTCCAATTCTTTTTTCCGTAGCTGTGCATTCACAATCCCTTTCTAAAATAAAAATAAGAAGCTAGCATTTCCTACAAGCCTTTTACTGCAGTTCCAAACATAATAGTCGCCATCAGTTTATCATGAAAAACTGACAATGTGATTTCACCTCACAACATACATAAATTTATCCGTTGGTTTTCACTTTCATAGGCCATTCGATGACATTGGTAATTTGGATGATATAATTCGGAGATATTTGGTCAATTTGGTAATGGTTTCAACATAAACCATAATTCTGAGTTTCTTGTTGCTGTGAGGTTATGATGCAAGTCTTACACTACATTTATAACAAACAGATATTTAGGACTACAAATGGTTAGCTGCAATACAATTTGAGATACGCACAAGCTATCCAAAAAGATATCTACGCCTGACCCTGATACAGAAGGATGCACCCTCACTAGGCTTGAAAGAGATTTTCTTACGAGAAGAACTCATTATTCCGATGGTGTCTTGCTAACAGATTTTGATATGTGTTGCAATCACAACCACAAAACTCAACATATTTCAACTCATTATGAGAAAATATTTCATATGCTTCTGATCTCAGACCAAAGGTAAATCTCTACTCTGAAAAAAGAATGATTGCAATGAGAATACATATATTGAAGTATAAAAATTCCATTAGGCATATTGCACTACATAACTTAAACAAATGGCTTTGGTGCTCTAAAAATGAAAGTAAAAATTGAATTTATCCCCTTGTAAGCGGCTACAAAGTACATAAACAATCCAATTTATAAAATATGAAGAAATATATAAAAAGACGAGAATGAATGACTCAACATGAAACAAAGTTCCTGGAGACGCGGCAAAACCATTACAATATCTAAAATCGTGGAAGAAATCATGGTCAGGCGTTCCTCCACTGATAAACTTGCAATGATATATATCAAAGGCACATTGGATTTCTTCATTCAGAGCTGTGTTCCAAAAAAGATTCAATAATTGAGAAGCTTCAATACAACATATCCTCATCCGACCTCTATAGTCTAAGGAAGTTATATTCAATGCATCGATGTCTAAGTTCCAAGGAACATTATCAAAGTCATGTTCAAACAACGCAACGTTGGACTGATAATATGGATGGAAAACTCGAATGTGCATCCACAAAAGGTTAGTTCCTCAATTTGGACAAACTTTGGTACAAGATTACGTCGAGAGATTTAATGGAAATATATCTATGTTCAAATGACAGAGTGTTGGACTAGTATGTTTAACTCAAAATCAACGCAATGATTATACTCGTGATGCTTGTCTAATATAGAGATTGAGCAAGTGATTAGTCCCACATCGGTTGGCTTTGTAAACATTGAGAGTTACTTCACCATAAAAGCAGGGTAGATCATGGCTTTTATGTACAACCAAGTGCCTGCTTCCATGTACAACAAAGCAGGGAAGATTATGTTTTGTTTATGTTTCAGCAATTAATTTAGTTAAATTAAAAAATTGATTTTTCCATGTGTTTTACCACATCTTCACTTTTCATACCAACTCATAAAAAAATTGGACACATCAATGTTTTTGAAGGGCAAAATGAGGGTTAGGACCAAAATTGCAAGAAACATGATAGTATAAGGACTGCTTTGTTCGATATGAGAGAGGCAGGACTATTTTCGTGAGCAGGTTATAATACGAGGACCAAAAGTCACTTTCATGAAGGGCAAAATGGAAAAATCACTTTTAGGGAATGGATATTGGCACCTTGATAATACATCTTTTGGACCATGAGCTACTTTTCACTAAATCCTTCATTCTGACTTAACTCTGAAAATAAATAAGACATAATACAACTAATCCCAAAACACACATTTTTGACATTTTCACTTAAGTAATGAACACAATATCTCTATTTACCATTATCTCCATTTCCTTCATTTGGAAAGAAAGACACAAAAAATCTTGAAAAAAGTATACAAATAATTAATGATGGTGGGACCTATTTATTGAAAGCATTTGTTATCTTTTTTTTTGTGTCTATCTCTCTCTAAATTTTATTCTCCAATTATTTTGATAAATGGAGAGGATCTTAACTCCACAATGTACCAAATAGACTAAGTTACATGATGATTGTCATGCAAATAAGAAACATATGAATAACCTTTGATATTCCGGACGTTTCAAGAATTGTTTGATTTTGGCTATTAAGGATGGTGCATTATGAATAACGATTGTTTCATTTCGCAGCACTGCAAGCCATATAATTTTGTAGTACCTATGAAGTTTAGCACTTGCTTACAACATTGTTTCTAAGCATAAATGGGAACAAGTCAAATGACTTTTTTTTTAAGAAGTCTAAACAATACTACTTCATCTTTTAAGCATCTCACATGGAATTAAGTCCTCTTTGAACACAATTATCATCATCGAAACCCATACTCCATATTCCAGCACCTATATATACAATGTACCACAAGGCTTGGAAGCGAATTTCAAACGATGCAACGTTGGACTGATAATATTGTTGGAAAGCTCGAATGTGCATCCCGAGAAAGCTAGTTCCTCAAGTTGGTGACAATTAGAAAACAAACTTCATAGAATGGAGAAGTTTATTCTTCTGAATTATCATTGTTGGATATTTGTATTGACTGCATTATTGCTAAAACAAATATTCAAGTTTGTGTTGTTGGATACAATGTTCCAACATCCTGGCACGCCTGTGTGTACGCGCGTCTTATATTATTTAAGGAAACCATATTTCCTTATCTTATTGACCGAACAACGTGCATATCTTTACAGAATCAGTTGTGCAATATTCCTAAAGATGTGATTATATTTTAGGAAATATTTGAAGTTGTTTTGGACGTTCCTGAAGGTGTTCCTACATTTTAGGACTTTTCATTTTTGTCATTGATTCGTGTTTGCAGATCAGTTGAACAATCTGTTTTGTTCTGAAGCCCAAACCGGTTAAATGGCCCATATTGCTTGAGTATAAAAGGAAGACTTCAAGACCTAATTGATCATTCAAGCTGTCATTCTAAAAAGTTTAGCTTTTAGGGTTTTGAGTCTTTGTGTGTTCTACTCTTGTATCGTGTTGATGCAAGTTTAGTCCTGTTTATTGTGAAGGTAACTTCACCATTGATTTGTGTTGTTTAAGTCTGATAATCACAGAGGCTGTGATTGACTGTAGGATAGTGAGATGAGATCTCAGATCTAGGAGTTCCTAGGTTGAAGTATAGACGGGTAGTTCCTAGATCTTCAGTGTAAACGAGGAGTTTGCTGAGAGCTATATAGAATAAGGACTACATTAGTGGATTTCCTTCCTGGCTTGGTAACCCCCAGAGTAGGTGTGTTTGTCACCGAACTGGGTCAACAAACTCATTGTGCCATTTACATTCTTGTCATTTATTTTGTATGATGTTGGAACATTAAACAGAACATCATCTATCTGTGCATAAAACGTTGAAACATCGCATAGAACATCTTAAAACAAGTACGCTAGAATTTCAAACAATATCACTTCAAAAATGGTTATGTAAATAAAAGATGAAGTCCTTCTATGATCCCCCATTCACGAATTTATCTTTAAGACAATGTGGTTGTTTTCACCAAATCCTTCGTATTAACTTCGAATATATATAAAGACATTCAGACAACAACCTAGTATTTTCGAGACACATATGAGTTGTCTTGAATAAACCTGGATATCTTTTTTATAAAATTGTAATTTAATTTTAGAAGTTAATTCTATATTTTCAAAGAAATAAATAGTGAATAATAAAAAAGTTAATGAAGTGTAGTTTATCATAAAGTGTATTATCAAGAGTCAAAAAATGAAGTGTGTTATCAAATGACAAGAGATTTAATGCAAATATATCTCTATCTTAAATTTCCAAGGAGGATGGTTGTTGTGCCTATGATCGACTATGTTCAAATGACTGAGTGTTGGACTAGTTATATTTAAGTCATAACCTAATAGAAAATTCACTTTTAGGGAATGAAATACTGGCATCTTGATAATTCAACATGAATTGATATCCTGTTGTCACAGATTCAGATCAGGCCAATTCAATGAAGGGGAGAGTTTTCTTCTGAATGAATGATAAATATGGAACATGTGCTTGTTGGTGATTACTTTAGAAAGATTCCTTGCATAGATATTTGATAGTGTTTATTGGAATGTTGTATGTTAAATCCCACATCGGAAACTTTGGTCAACAAACCAGAGGTAAGGTGGCTATAAATTAATGGCATAGATAAGAGGCTATATATGCAAACAAAAGGTTCCACTTTTCATTGTTGAGCCACCTCAGTCTTGAGTATATTGTATTCCATATTTATTTTATAATAATGCATGCAATGATTTATTGAATGGGGTGTCTATCAATTAGAAGTGATAAAGAACCTTTTAATTTAGTTGTTAAAAGTTTATTTGGCTTAAATGAAGAATTTTTGGTTAACTTTATTTTTAGGGGACCAAAAATATGAATATTTTAAATTCCATTTTAAATACTGATTTTTGCCCCTTATCATTTTTTTTAATTTCGCCCCATCCCATTTGTGGTTATTTTTCAGTTTTTAGTCCCTTATTGTAAAAATAGATCAAATTTTAGGAAAAAATGTTTTTAGTCCCCTTATATATTTCATATTTTGTGTTAAATCTTTCGTAAATTATTAATCAAATAATGGACTCTCCAAACTTTTCCATTAGAAATTTTGGCATAATGACGTCTATTTTTAATTATCTGGTAATTGATTTGCTACATAAGGTAATTATGTGCATTTGCCACCAAAATGTTAATTATGTGCATTTGTAGATGACCAAAAGTTGCATCTTCACCCATGTTTATATGACAGGTAACAAGGAAAAATATGAAATTGTTATATATCTTTTAGCTGAATTTTTTTAACTTTGCAAAAGAAATTGAGTCATAAATTGCATCAGATCAACAGTGCCTTAGAGAATCAAAAAGTATTTGTTTATCTATACAATAAAATGAGACATTCTTTCATTTCGTAACACTGGAAGCCATATAATGTAGTCAGTTTAGTCACACCTATGAATTTTAGCACTTACTTACAACACTCTTAGTCTTAGATATAGCCACATAATTTAGTACTTGCTTTAGCAATTCACTTTTATTCTTCCAATAACAAATGTTGTCATTGATTTAGCATGATAGAATAACAGTGTGCTCTAGCATGACAACATACATTTATTCTCTGGTTTTTACTTTTGATAGGCCATTTGATCACAATGATTGTTTGAATGATATAAATCCGTCAGATATATTCGGTCACTCTGGTAATTGTTTTAACATGAAACATAATTCAGATTCCTGAAGCTTCTGTTAATAAGTTATGATTCAATTCTTACAAAATATTAGATTTACAGTTCTAATTCCTTGTAGCCCAAGTCAAAATAAGCTTACAGAAATCACAATTTCTCATATAGTTCAGCAACACTAACAGTTCAACAATGTTCCTTTTTACTAATACAGATTCCAGCATACAATGTTCCCTTTTGTTTCAAAACCAATTTTGATAAAACATGTATAACACTACAAAGATTCAGTCAACTTAACAACATGCACCCAAAACAAAAATAAACTAATGTAATTCCCATAAAAACATCATAAAAGTTCAGTGTTCATTGTTATCCAAATTTCACATCATAATTCATTTGCAGCTGCCATATATCTTCCTCTAGACTTCCTCCCAATGCTTATTTTCCCAATGTTGTCATGTATGGCAGATCAACAATGTCTCAGAGAATTAAGTAATTTTGTTTATTCTTCTGAATCAATAAACTTCAAAGTCATTCACGAATCATTCATACTTAACTTTGGAAATATACCAAATAGATTAAGTTAGCATGGTGATTGGTAACCGTTATCTAAATAAGAAAACATATGAATTCTCATTATTAAACTTGGATATTGCAGCAAAGTTTAGTCTAAACTAATTACCAAATTTACAGTTTTCAAGTGTGAGATCTACAAGATTTATACAATTACAAAATAGACACAAGAGTTGTAAAATTTTTTAGTGATAGAAGACGTTTATGTAGGTGTAGGTACTTTAAACAGTCATTCTCAAATAAGGAAAATTTGTATGGCTTTAGTCTCAAAATCAAATCATTATCTTGAGATTTGTGTGAGAAAAAGAGTTCAAACAGTTGGAAAATTCACTTTTAGGAAATGAATATTGGCATCTTCATAATTCAACAAGAAATTGATATACAGTAAACTGTTGTCACAAATTCAGATCATGCCAATTCAATGAAGGGGAGAGTTTTCTTCTTCTAAATGATAAATATGGAACATGTGGTTGTTGGTGATTATTTTAGAAAGATTCCTAGCATGATTGGTGATTATTTTACTCGATAGTGTTTTTTAGAATGTTGTATTTTCTTTCTTTTTTTTTTTTTAGGGGGAAGTATTTAGAATGTTGCATTGTAAAACAAATTGTTAAAGTCCCACATCGGAAACTTTGACCAACAAACCAGAGGTAAAGTGCTATAAATTAGTGGCATAGATAAGAGGCTAAATATGCAAACAAAAGTTCCACTTTTCATTACATGCACTCGGCATTCAAAAGTATATTGCATTGCGTTTTGTTTTTGTAATAATGCATGCAATGATTTATTGAGTGCGGTGTGATGTAATTAAAAGTGGTAAAGAACTTTTCAATTTAGTTGTTAAAAGTTTATCTGCCTTTTTTATTTTGAAAGATAAAGTTTATCTAACTTAAATGTACATTTTAAACTAATATTATTATAACTATTATTATTATTATTATTATTACCTAATATTATCCTTCAATATATGAGTATTCATATTATTGACAAAAGATTATATGTTATGATCATGGGTTAGTGTTCAAAGATGAATTCTGCTCTTTACCCAAATGGTTATGCTCATTTCTAAAGTAAATGTCTAAATTGCCCCTGCGTAAGTTAACATGCACTACGTGAGTGAAGTCACGTGACGTGAGTTAACTCACGTTAGGTACTATTTTCGTTCAAAATCCAGCAGGCAACCACAAAGCTCCATTTTTTCTTTCCCTCCCCCTCCAAAAACCCAAAAAGTGCGAATTTTTGGGTCAAAATATTCGTTTCAAATCATTGCAAATCGTCAGGAAGCAAGTTTCTACGTTCACGAAGCATCAAAGAACAGGTAATGTACCGTCAAAACTCATCCTTTTTTCCTGGTTTTTCTGCAACTTACGTCATTTTTTCCCAATAGGTGATAGGGTTGAGCGTGAGTTAACTCACGCTAGTTGTAAGTGCTGCGTGAGTTAACTCACGCAGAAGGTTAACACTAGCGTGGGTTAACTCACGCTATTGTGATGCCCATATTTTGAAAGTTTGCGCCACTTTTTTTACTTGCTTTGCTTGCGGCACAAGTTATTTATTTTTTTTCTTGGTTTTTTTTATTGAGTAGACATTGAGTGGCATGGTTGAAAATGTGGCGGAGGATGACGTTGAGCCGAAACCGGGCAAAAACAAAGCTTCCGGCGAAGCTTCCGGCGTAGGCGTAGGTTCCGGCGAAGGAAAACAAACCAATGATGTGAAGTTTAAAGTGAAAATTCCTTTTCAAGTTGAAGCTCGCATTGTGAACAACCAAGCAAAACCAGTACCTACCGGTAACTTTGAAGAAAATCGTAAACCGGTACCTACCGGTGTTCGTGTTATTGAAGCAAACATCGGGTCATTTTTTACAAAAATTGAAAGATGGAAAGATCGAAAAGAATTACTTGGTTGGGTTCGTCGACAAGCGACTAGGGCCGGATTAACTATTTCTATATATAAATATAGTACAATAACGTCATACATGACGATGCAATGTGATAGGAGTGGTGAATACAAGCCACCTAAGACGAGGAAGAAACCGAAGCTTGAAGGCACGGGCACAAGGAAATGTATTTGTTCGTTTAGGTTGAAATGCTTCTTGGATAAAAAAAAACTCAAGATTGGTGGATTGCAATGCTTTGTGGAATTCACAACCATGACTTGGCGCCAAAGTTATCCGGCCACCTTCTTGCGGGTCGACTAAAAGCGGAGGAGAAGCAAAGAGTTATCAACATGACAAAGAGCTTGGCAAAGCCTAGGAATATTGATATGTGCCAGAAAGTAGTAATTCAAATAAATATTTAA
>Ga0315913_1006877_pt1 | contig 13726 bp, 11 predicted proteins | sample MpolsnodulesMG_FD_207736 | JGI IMG/M metagenome (GOLD analysis project Ga0315913, IMG submission 207736) | Medicago polymorpha root nodule microbial communities from Los Angeles, California, United States - small nodules | ecosystem: Host-associated > Plants > Roots > Nodule | place: USA... | reverse complement strand
GCTGAGGTATATGGTTTTCTACTTGCTTTGGAGTATGCGGCTCAACACGGTTGGACGAATGTTTGGTTAGAGAGTGACTCAACGAGTGCTCTGTTGGTCTTTAAAAATCGCTCCTCGGTTCCGGTTTTGCTCCGTAACCGTTGGCATAACGCTTGTAACCAAGGTATACAGGTCATCACCTCTCACATCTTTAGGGAAGTAAACTGTTGTGCAGATTTGCTGGCTAATTTGGGTCACTCGACACAAGGCACTGTTTGGTTTTCGGTGTTGCCTCAGGGTCTTCAGACTGACTTCTTCTTGGACCGGAGTGGGTTCCCTCGCTCTAGGGTCCCGTAGACTGTTGTTTCCTATTTTTTCTTTTCTTCTGTTTTTTTCCGCTTTGTTTCTTGTTTGTTTGGAGGGTTTTGGCCTAGTCCCCCCTCTTTTTCCCCCTTTTTTTAATAAAACTTTTCTTTGAATTTGGCGGCAAAGGATGAGGGTTCTGCGGGGTGCCAACCTAGTTGGGATGTCGTTGCATCCCCTTGATGCCTGCCCATTCTCCTGGCTTAGCAAAAAAAAATGTGGATATAGTGTCAAAAGCATTGCGCTTGATTCAAAAAAGTGTGTCACTATGTGAAAAATTATAAACAAAACTTTATGTATGGTCAAATTGTCGGTGTTACGTGAAAACTACACAACCCCTTGTTTCACCACTTTTCTTTAATATATGGACACCATTAGCTTGAATTACATTACTTGGATCCATTGTAGTTTTCAAAAATTAAGTGTTCAAATGGAAAGAACGGTAAATAATTTCAATATGAAAGAGTTGAAAAATATTTATGCTTGATTAGATATAAAATTGGAAAGATATCATCACCGTAGGTGAAAAAGATTAAATTTTATAGCTAAAATCTCGTTAGTCATGTGGATATTATGTTAACATCTCCTTTTGTGCCCCCTTCAATATGTGGGTCTAATGTCAATAGTATTTTTCTTAATTGAGAAGTAAATAAAGAAGAGTGTGTCATTTTAGGTGGAAAAGCACAAACATAATTTTTTGTGTTCTTAAATTGTTAGTGTTGCGTGAAAACTATGTGTCGGTATATGCGGGCTCTATTAGCATGCCTAACATTACTTAGTCATAATAAGAAGAAAATAAAGATGGAAATATATATAACCCATGCTAAATGTATTTTTATTTTTGTTTAATCAAGTAGAAAATTGGAAAAATGTCATCATTTTAGGTGAAAAGGATAAAAACTACTTATTTTTTTGTAGGACCTAAGAAGCCGCACCAGCTTTGTCTTCTTATGAGAAGGCTACTTTCATGATATGACCAAGTACATTTTGTCTTCTTCTGAATAACATGCTAAGTCAAATGCAAGGACAAAATGAATGAAACGGATAATTCTACTTGCAGTAATGGATTTCGAATGTTTTTTCAAACGACAAGAACCATACCAGGCAACATTCCAACGTGTTGATTTGATAGGTTCTCAAGGACTCTTAATGCACTAACATTTCTCCAACGTCTCTCAAATCCTTCTCTATATAAGGAGATGAAGACTTGAAGAATACAACAAGACTCTCCGATTTTAACTTGTGCCCTTTACTCTGTCAAACATAAAAGCGCATAAACACTTAAGAATTTTTTACTAAGTTCATATCTTATAAATTCTAAGTCTTTAGAGCCTTGCTTTATTTTGTAATTCATTACACCTCTGATTGTATATCAAGTGTAAAACCAAATAATCTTTTATTTGATTAAGTTAGATTGTAAGAAGTCTCTCTCAATTGTGATTGAGCAATAGAAATATCTTGCTTCTGTGCTTGAGTCTCTTACTTGTATGATTGAACATTTGTAATCTTTAGTGATTATAATGAAAACTCCTTGGAAATGCAAGGGGACTGGATATAATTGATACCTCTCTCTCTCTCTCTCTCTATATATATATATATATATAATGATATGTCATCTTATGTTACGTTCTTTCAAAGAAAAAAAAATCTTACGTTATTTTTATCATGTTTTCGGTCATTTAAGGAAGTATTGGCTCAGTCCCCTCCTTTTGTTTCCTTATCAATATATTTTTGTAGCCTTGCACTTTGCTAGCTACCTCTTTTTGAAGGAAAAATATTGTAAAAAGAATCACATATTTTTTTTTGTAAAAAAAAGCTCAAAAGTAATTGTTCAAAAATGTATTTCTCAAAATAGTTCATCCTTTTATGCATTTTTTGAACTTTTATTATTAAAAAATGTCGCAACAAAATGATGAAATAATTAAAAAGTAATTTTTTCATAACAAGCTATTTAAACTAATATCTCATTTGAAGTTTTCTTCGTAAAATTCTTTGTAAAAAATGTTATAACAAAAATATGAAAACTATAGTTTATTTATTTATTTATAAAAGCTAATGGGATCTTAGCAATTTGGTTTGGTGATTTAAGAGACAAATTTTGACAAATAAAGAAGTAGGGTTCCTTATGAGGTTTTTATACCAGGTCATGCACCTTGACGTAGGGTAGTTACGAATAACTTACACTTTACTAACCCACAGACTTTCAAGTAGTTCAAGATAACTTCGATGTTTTTGATGTGCTCGTTCGGGCGGAGGTCCCGTTATACATATGATAGGTATGGGTAGATCATGTGTTTAATTCCTTGCAATTCAGTTTTTCTTCATAATCTTTGTTTGATTTCCTTATAAAAAAAAGGTTAATTGTGTTTTTCACCCCTGTAATATATGTCATTTTCGGTTTTCGCCCCAATAAAATTTTAGGTTTGATTTGCAACCTCGTAATTTTTTTTTTCTCCAGAAAACCCCGCTCCCCTGTCCAACTCACCAAATTCGCTTATGTGGAGGTGACTTGGCTTTTTATTTTTTAATTGGTCACATCAGATTTTATTATTAAAATTGTTAATAATCCAAAAAATAATATAAATTCATTTATATTAATTTAAAAAATTTGAAAATTAATTTTTGAAAATAAAAAAATTTGCAAATAATAAATAATTTTTTTTAAAAAAAAATCTGGATATTTTTTTCAAAAATTAAAAAAAATAAGTAAAAAACTATAAGATATTTTTTTAAATTTAAGAAATTAGAAAATATAATCAGATTTTTTTTGAAATTAAAAAGTTTTAAAAAAATTCTGGAATTTAATTTTTAAAATACAAAAAAAGAAAATTTTCGAAAAAGTTTTTTTAAAATATTTTCTACAAAAAAAATTATGTACAAAATTTTCATTTTTAAAAATATGGATACAAATTTAGATAAAATTCAAAATTTTTTTCGAAAATTTTATTCCAGAATTTTTATAAAATCTCTTTTGAAATTAAAATATTGAAAAAAAAAATCATAATTTTTACAAAATTATGAAGATTTTACGATTTTGGCTAATGATTCTATCAAAAATCCATTTTGGGGCAATAATATAAAAATTGTAAAAATTAAAAAGAAATTCAGGAATTTTAATAAAATTTTTGAATAAAAAATCTGAATTTTTTCAAAATTTGTATCCATATTTTTAGAAATTAAATATTTTCCTGATTTTTTTATAAAAAAATCTGACCTTTTTTTTTAAGAATTTTAATAAAATTTTTGAATAAAAAATCTGACCTTTTCTTAATTTTTTTGTATTTTTAAATTGTAATTCCAGAATTTTTCAAAATCTGATTATATTTTCTGATTTATCTTAATGTTTTTTATTTTAGAAAAAAAATCTTAATTTTTTTGGAAAAAAATCTGACTATTTTTCTGGTTTTTTATATTTCGGAAAAATCTAAATGTTTTCTTTGGATTTTTAAATTTTTTTCGATTTTTAAAATTTTTGGAAAAAATTCTGAATATTTTTCTGATTTTTTTAAATTACTTTTCAAATAATTTTTTAAAAAAAAATGATGTGGAATTTTTTTTTACACGTGGCCAATTAAAAAAAATAAAAAATGAAAAAAATGCCAAATCAGTGTCATGTAAGCAAAAATAAATTTACGAGGATGCAAATGAAACCGAAAAATTTTATAGGGGCGAAAATCGGAAGTGACATATATTTCAGGGGTGAAAAGCACTATTAACCCTAAAAAAAAGGTTCAAGTGTTTTTTTTTTTGGCAAAAAGGGCAAGCCTAGCAAAGAACTAGACTGCCAAAAGATATATGAACCAAAGGAAGCTAAAAACAAAGGGTGGGAGGGGGGCCAAACCAAACCTCCTTAGTAATTTACAAACCTAAAGTTAGGCATTCCTAACTTGTTTTGTACATAGAAAGTTTTAATACAGTCAGGAATATCTAGCCAAATAGTTAAATGAGTAATAGCCAAGCCTAAGTTTGCCAAAGTGTCAGCACATTGATTTCCTTCCCTAAACACATGAGAAGCAATAAAATTCATTGACTTAGTTTTATTGATGCAATTGCTCCATCTATTCCTTAACTTCCAGGGGATAACCGAATTGTTTTTGAATGCATTCACCACTAGTGCAGAATCTAATTCAAGCCATAAATTTCTCCAGTTATTTTGATATGCTATGTCTATAGCTCTCATTGCACCAGAAATTTCAGCAAAAAAAGCATTTTCAGGGCCAACATTCTCAGCAAAATCAAGAAGGAAATTAGCATTACTATTTCTAAAAATCCCTCCACATGATGAGGTAAGAGAGTTTGAGGAGCCATCCGAGTTACATTTTATCCAGTTGGTTCAAGTGTGTCATCTACTACAAAACCAGATATATGTTTTGTTAATTAAGTGACTTTAATATGTATTTATATAATGAACACTTTATATTAAACTAGTGTTAATGCGTATAAATTACGAACAATAATTTTTCTGAATTTTTTATTAAAATTAATTTGATTTTGATTAAAATCATAGGTATATATAATAAATATATTGCACTTTCATATTGTAAGAAATTAAACTTATCTTCTTGAATATCTTTAAAAAATATAACAAATATAATATAAATTGTATCATTTTGAATGATATCAACAAAATAGTGTTCTGTGATCTAATTTGCTTAATGGTATAATTGAAAGGAGAAAAAGTCAGACCAAAATGGTCTACTTTTATTTTTATTATATATATATATATATATTGTATAAACCTTTTTTTTACAAGCGACTTTAGTAAGTCATTTTCATGTTATTTACAATTTAAATAAATTGATTTTTTCTAAACATTTTTGTGATTTTTTTTTATCAGGGATCCATCTTTCAATATTAACACAGATGCTCTTATTTGATTGGGATAACTCTGACATACTTTTGTTTGCAAATTTATGGTGATCCCAAAAATTATTACACAAATGATTGTTAAAATAACCCACCTCTATAAAATATGCTCCCTTCAACACTTAGGAGTTTTCTGAATATATGTTTACCACTGTTTGACATAAATGCCCTTCTACAAAATGTATTATCCAACTTTTGAGATTTAGCTTATTTGCTATAGATTAAAAAATGTTTGCTTTATATTTCTTAAAATAAATTTTGTAAGAACTTATTAAAAAATAGTACTAGTAACTACATATTTTTACTGTCAAAATATAACTACTGAAAATGAAATATAGTTTTATCGTAAAAAAAGAAAAATCACATATTTTTTTAAAATAAGAATACCTCAAAAATAATTGTTCAAAATTGTATCTCTCAAAATTGCTTATCCTTTTATGCATTTTTTGTACTTTTATTTTAAAAAAAAGTCGCAACAAAATGATAAAATAATTAAAAATTATACTTTTTATGAGAAACTATTTAAACTAATATCTCATTTGAAGCTTTCTTCGTTAAATTATTTGTAGAAAATGTTATAACAAAAATAAGAAAACTATAATTTCTTTTTATAAATGCTATAGTAAATGAAAATTATAGCTTGCATGGATAGTTGGGTGTGTGGGGCGGATGTCTTCTTGTTTTATGCAGGTTGGCACGATCGATAGGTGGGTGTGGAAGCTCCATACATCTCAGTGTTACACAGTTAGATCAGTATACTCTTATTTGACAGCAACTGATACCAACCTAAATGAAGGCTTTGATTGTTTTTTGTGGCTCAAAGCGGTTCCTCTCAACGTGAATCTTTTTGTCTGGTGCCTTTTCATGAACAGACTTCCGACCAAGGATAATTTGTTTCGGCGAGATGCTATTGATGCGTCACAACTTATGTGTGCGGCCTTGTGTGGTGAACTCGAAGACAGAGATCACTTGTTTTTTCGTTGTGATGATGTCTACGGTCGCATTTGGCTCTTGGTTTCAAATTGGTTAGGAATTGATTCGGTTTATAAGGGAAATATTTGCACTCACTCTTTTCAGTTTCGCAGTATTGGAGGCTTTTCAAAAAATTCAAGGACTGCGTTTACTATTATCTGGATTGCGGTGATTTATGTTGTTTGGAAAGACCGTAATAATAGAATTTTCCAAAACAAGTCAGATCAGCTTGTGGCACTTGCAGAAAAGGTGAAGCTCCAAACGTATTGGTGGTTGAAATCGCACTATGTTTTGTTCGATTTTGATTATCGCTATTGGAGGCTAAACCCCTTGTATTGTCTTCAAGCAATTATGTAATTTTTATTTTTATTTCAGCTTCGGCTGGTTGTGGCCTAACATTGATGTAAGTATCGTTGTCAGTTTTCTTTACCACACCTTGTGCTTGAGGAACTGTCTGTTTCTTTAATAAAGTTTTGTTTAGTTTCTTAAAAATAAAATAAAATGAAACTAGCTATAATATATAGAGTCTCAAAACAAGCACTTCATAAAATTTCATGAAGTCAACAGTCTAACAACACAATATTATTATTATTATTTTTTTAAAAAAACACAAAGTTCTTCTCAAAACTAGCAAAAGGCCTTCTCTTATTCCATCTACCAACCAAATCAACTATGAGAAGACTGGTTAGATTTCACCATCCCAAAGTTCTTCAAGAGATCTGTAGGCACCATAGGTTTCATGAACAAATATGTCACCCTTCAGTAATCTTGCCTGTAACAATAAAAGCTATTGTCATAAAACTAAACAATATTTCCATGAAAGTAAAGAAGAACTTCAACACTATAGTTTTTTTTTGATGGAAAATGTTAGTTGTTACGTTAGTATTTTTCTCCTTCGCCAGGATTTAACCCTAGATTTTTCATTCCTCAACGCCTTTAATTAGATATAGCTTCGTACATATAAAGTGACTAGCAATAGGTGTAGACTTAGGGCAACCATAAAATACTACTTACCTGTTCAATCTCAGAAAATTTAGCAAACAAGTCTTCAGGTATAGACCAATCAAAAACATCAAAATTTTCTTTTATCCTTTTTTCATTTGCACTCTTGGGAAGCACACTATGACCCATTTGTAATCCCCAACGAAGAGCTACTTGTGCAGGAGACTTGCCTAGTTTCTCAGCAACCTCATTTAGAATTGGATGCTTAAGGACATCAGTATGAAGCCAGGTTGGGGAGCCCAAAGGGGAATAACCCTAAACATTACAGAAGAGAAAAGGTTTCATGAAAATAGTAAATGTAATGTGCTGAAACAAAATAATTGATCGTTCAAGAGTCGGAAACTTACAGAGAAGTGAACGCCTTTGGAATTGCAGAAATCGCGGAGTTTATCCTGCCTCCAGGAAGGATGGCATTCCACTTGATTGACAGCAGGAGGAACACGAGCAACCTCGAGCAAATCTCCCAACTTCTTGATAGAGAAATTGCTTACACCTATAGCCCTTGCCTTGCCAGAATCACACAGTGCTTCCATTGCCTTCCATGTGCTGGCTAAGTTAGGTTGCAAGAGATCTTCAGCCTTAGCCGTGAATTCAGCGCCTATTGGTCCTTTCTTTATCGCAACTGGCCAGTGGATCTGGAAAGGAAGAACCAACAGTTAAATTAAGTATGTCTATGTCTGAAATAAAACTGTTAAACCACCAAATTTTGAAATTAGATGAAATAAACCCTAGGCCGGATCCAAGACTAAATTTTTGGCGTGACTAAAATAATAGTGTCAAAAAACTCGCCTAATAAAATTAAAGACTATGTACTATTTCACCCAAAATTATAGTTTTAGTAATTTTATTTGTAACATTAACAATTGCTAATTTGAACAAAATAAACCATCCTTTCAAAAAAAATAATCCGTCATCTTTTCCTAATATTTTATTCTTATAGTCATCTATCCTATGTAAAATTGTGAATTGGACAATGAATCTTTTATTATGAAATAACAAAAATGCAACGTATGAGGATGAATTCATTGTTAAATTGTGAATTGGACCATGAATCTTTTGGTAATTAAGGATTAGGGTTCATCTGTAAATCGTAGACCAAAATCTCACTTTCTTTTTCACAACAAAGGACTCTAATTAAGAATTAATTCAATTAAACCTAAAAACTAAAATGTTTAAGACCCAATATATTGAGTAAGAAAAGCACATTATATATACTATATGATATTTTTTTGAGGGAATATACAATATGATATAAAATTCACAAAAATAAATATAAAGACCAAATTATACTGGTATTAAAAATAAAAAATAAAAATGTTTGGGGGAACGACTTTACTGGTCCCCCTTCATATTAAGAAAACTTGTGGTCGATAAGTTTGCAAGGCACATGGCTTAATAGCTACGTCCATATTGCTATGTACCACAAGTTTATGATTGAAAAAGTTAAACACAGCTTTTTTCCAAGCACACATGCAGTCTATTAAACAAGCAATGTACAACAGATTTCGCATTTTCACTTCTAATTTTGGAAGAAAGTAATGATCAGAACCAAGCAGTAGGAGAATATACAAAAATCTATGAAGCACGAATACGGTCATGACACGGACATTCACATGTCCACACCACTAATAATTTGAGAAAATCACGTAATTCAGTATAATTTTAAGTCGTGTTAAGTCAGTGTCGGACACAACATGTGTCCGTGTTTCATAGATGAAGATTGAGTGATAGAATTGTTACATACAAGATACAAATCAACATAATCAAGCTGGAATTCTGCCAAAGTCTTTTCCAATGCTAGTGGTACATCTTCTGGAGCATGATCAGTATTCCTGCAGTGCACATCATCTTATTAGATACTGCTAAATAGTGAAGAAGACTAACACATTCATAAATGTATTCTACGAGTAATTAAATTAGCAAAACATTCAAACGAACCAGAGTTTAGAGGTAATCCACAAATCTTCGCGCTTCACTACGCCCTCATCAAACAGCTTCTTCAACACCAAGCCAATCTGCAAGCAAGAGAAAAAATCAATGGATCATTTCCTTCACATATTATATGCATTAACATTAAGAAAACAAATAATGAAATAGCTACCTCCTTCTGATTGCCATATAATTGAGCACAATCAATGTGACGGTAACCAGCCTGTATGTATCAAAGAAAATATCGTTATTCATTATATTGAATACAAATATATATTTCCAAAACTCAAGTGGAATATTGATGAATGATAATGAATATGAAACCTTGATGGCAGTAGCGACAGCTTCAGCAACGAGGCCAGGATCGTCCTCGGCTTGCCAAGTTCCCAAGCCGACGGAAGGGATCTTGGCTCCGGTGTTGAGATCGAAGAATTGAATTGCCTTGGACATTGTCAAGCAAGTGAGAAGAATGAGAAGTTAGAATGGAGCTAAATGCATGTAGGAGTTTTCAGAATATATAGTCCTTTTCTCATATCTGTATTTATTAACTATGCCTTTATTGTGCATTTTGACCATTGACCATGAAATTGAAATTCCAACTGATTGCCTTAACTTTCCTTTTTATGGTTATGTATATTCAACATTCTCCGAATATTAGAAAAATCTTGAATGCATTCAATTTCTTTGACAATTCTCTTTAACGTTGACAATTTGGTCAGTTTAGTATGATATCAATGCATGATATCCACAAGATAACCCTTTTATTTTTTTTTAAGGATCCAAAAGATAACTCGACCTCTATTATTTTTTTAATTAAATGCATGATATCAATGCCATGATTGAAAATAAAACAATGTACTCCCTTTGTCTTAAGATGTAAATAAAAAATATTTTGAAACGGATGAAGTGTATTTTTTTTTCGGTAACCAAATCTTGAATACCTCAAGATGTAATAATAAGTCTGCAACCAAGTGACCTCTATGTAGACACTTGTATTATCTTCTTTTTGGTCCACAATGAAAATGAGAATATTTGAACAACAACTGACCACAAATTGAATCAAGCTTATTAGTCAAATTTTAACAGATTAATAGATTTGCAATTTAGCTTGCATTTCTCTCATTGTTTCGATTTTAGCCAAATCAAATATATTCGATCTAAGTGCAAAGTACCATGTTAACGAAATTCGAAAAAGTAAGGGGTCATGGTTGACCATTTTTTTTAGATTCATATCAGATACTTTCATTATTATTATTATTAGGAAAATGCTAGTGTTTTAAGGGCACAAGATAACTAGATAAGATCTTTCCTAAAAAAATAAAATTAGATAAGATCTTAAAATAGAATTAAAAAATAAATATCGTATTGAAAAGATAAGTTTTTAAACTTTTAAGGTTATGAATGCATAATTTTCAAAATTAAATTTCTACTTTTAAGATATTATTATTATTATTATTAACAGCAAAAAGACGGGCACGGGCACTCACGTGTCCGTCTTTCCGCTCTTTTTATTGCGCTAACGTTTAAAAATTATGAACGATGTTTTTTTTATAAAATTTTGATTTTGATTAAAACTAAAAATATATGTTTTGTTGCTTTCAAATTATAACAAAGCAAACTAACTATGATTATCTATTTCAATGACACAAATAATATAACAAAAAAATATAATCTAAATTCTTTTTCTCAACAATCTTTATTATAAAAAAAGTAAGTATAAATATATTCATTTAGTTTGTTACACTTTTTAAATGATAAAGGAAAAAAACAGACATATCGTGTTTGTTATATTTTTTTAATATATAAATGTATTCTTATCTATTAGTTACATATGTTATTTGTATTGAAAATTGAGGGCATTTTTGGAAAGAAAAAAATTCAGCCTAAAATAGCTGAAATTAGTTGTTTTCTTTATATATAGTATAGATGACAGTGTGTTGGCTTGTTGATCTTTCAATGTCTTTTTAGGCTAAAAAATTCAGCCTAAAAAATTTAGCCTAAAATAGCTGAAATGAGTGGTTCTGAAACATAAAAGGAGATGGATAAAGACTACCTGAACTATGTGTTGGCTTGTTGATCTTTCAATGTCTTTTTAGGCTCTTGCTCCATAGAGGGAAAGAAGACTTCACATACAATGAAAAACCAATTTGATCAATATGCAGTAACGCATATTTTTTGTTTTAATATATATTGTTACACAACAAAAATCATGTTTGTTACATTTGTTTTAATATTTAAATTTATTCTTATCTATTTGTTACATGTGTATTTGTATTAAAAATTGAAGGTATTTTTGAAAAGGAAAAAGTCAGCCCAAAAGTGCTGAAAGAGGTTGTTTTTTTTAGATATAGTATAGATTCAAATAAACACCGCACAAAGACGAGGAATCAAAACAAACAGAGTTGTGCAGAGACGACAAAATCAGATGAACAAGCGAAAGAAAACTGAAAATATGTGAAAATCACTTATTCGGTTAGGATAGAAGGAAAAACAATTTAGAGGGGTGGTTCTGGGTCAAAATTGACCCTGAATCACCCCGTTCGGTAGACAAGAAGAAGAAAATAGTGGCGACTCAGGTTTGAAAAGGAGAGAAGAGAGAGTTTGTTGTATGCTTAATTCTCATTGAAAGCAAATAAATATAAATATATAAATAAATAAATAAATAAATAGCAATACAATTTGTTTGTTCTCAAGTGGTATAGATTTATCAAGTGGAATAATAACACATCATTCTTAATGTTGATGGTAGTTGTCTCGACTCTCCTATTAGAGTTGGCTACATCGGTGTCTTAAGAAACAATGCAGGGTTTTATTTACAAGTGCATGGTGTTGGCCTAAGAGATGGATATCGTAAAGTTAGTTTGTTTCTCAGATTCTTTAAATTGTATCAACCTCATTAAAGGTCCCAACATGATGTTCTATGTCTATGAAGTTTTAATTCAAAATATCAAGAATCTAATTGAACAAAACAATGTCACAATTTATCACACTCTTCGAGATGGAAACCAATATGGTCTTATCGCTAAACTTAGAACTTCATCCGACATAGACTTACTCTTTCATGACTGTCCGCCGTAAGATCTTTAAGCCTCCTTATGATAGATGCAGCCAACATTTTCTTTTTTAGAGAGTAGTTTTTGTACTTTTTGTTTTTCCTTTTTGATTTGTTGCTTTGTTTGTTTAACCTTGTAACAAAAGAAAAAACATATGTATTTTTAATTTCAAATTCAATGATGATATTTGTTTTTTCTCACATATATATTTGTTTGTCTGTGTTTGTTCGCACATATTAATCCTTACATACGTACTCATATAAAAAGAAAAGAAAAATAGTGAAATCTTTGCCATTACAAAGTTCTTAAAAAATGCTTATTCAACGGTTATTTTGTATTTTTTTCATAACATAACATTTCAAATCATGAAATCTCCCTCATTTTTATATTTCTTAATAACCACAACAAATTTTTTTCAAAGATTTTTGTTAACTAGTGTCTTAGGAGACTCTTTAAGGATTTTAAATTAATAAATTATTTTTAAAAAATTAAATATTTTAATTTTTAATGCATTGAATACACAAATTTTCATAAAACATTACTCCTTCGATTCTATAAAATAGAAAATCAAATTGGTAACGGCGAGCAATCATCAACCATACCAAAGCCAACAAAACCTGATATATTATGCTGCCAAACTAACAAGAAAATTGTTGTTGACACATTTGATAGGGCTAAAAATACAAGTAAATTACTCAAATGCCCCCTCGGCAGTTAACTGCAGAATTTTGACTGAAATCGGCTGCAGTTAACTGCCGAAGAAAACCTCGGTAGTTAACTGCCGATGTTTTGTTGTAAGAACAGAACTGACATAGGAGTTTCCAAAACTCCATTGTTGCGTTTTTGATTCTAATAGGTGCGATTTTCTGCCATTCCTAGTCAATTTCAAGCACAAAAACAAGTAAGTTATTTGAATCATATTGCATTGTTGTTTTGTTGTTGAATTGCTTTTTTTTTTTTGGTTAAATTTCGATTATATAAGTTTTATTGATTTTATGATATGTTAGATTTATGTTTAGGTTAGAATTGTTTAGGTTTAGGTTGTTATGAATTGTTATAGAAGTTTCATTGAATTGTTAGGTTTAGGTTTTGATGAATTGTTGTAGAATTGTTAGAATTGTTTAGGTTTAGGTGTAGGTTTTGATGATAGTTTAGGTTTCGGTTTAAGTTTTGATTTTTTGATGTTATGATTTTATTTCATTGTTGTTTAGTTTAGGTTTTGATCGTCAATTTTTTTTTTATGTAGACATGTCTCAGAATCAGAACCAGGGTAACGTTCAGGGTGATGAGAAGAAGAAAGAAAAATCGCCTATGACATGACACGGAATCACATGTAATGGTTCCGTAAAAAAGAAGGATTCAAAGGTACCGGTGTACAATCAATCGAGGTTGGGGAGGAGCGGGAGGACATGCTACTTTGGTCCTCAACCAAAAGCAGGTGCCGCAGGGACTGTAGCGTGCAACCCGATTGACTTGTGTGACGATGAAGATGAATGAATGTAATGGCTTGTAATGCCTAATTGATTTGGATCTTTTTTATGGTTTTTTAATATATTGCGCAC
>Ga0315913_1006876_pt1 | contig 13727 bp, 4 predicted proteins | sample MpolsnodulesMG_FD_207736 | JGI IMG/M metagenome (GOLD analysis project Ga0315913, IMG submission 207736) | Medicago polymorpha root nodule microbial communities from Los Angeles, California, United States - small nodules | ecosystem: Host-associated > Plants > Roots > Nodule | place: USA... | reverse complement strand
TTAAAAGGAAAATATATGCCATTGTGTGATATCATGTGAAGTTTTGTAACATCCTAATTATTAAATTTATTCCTATTATTTAATAACAATCGTCGGGAAATAGGGTGTTACATTTTGTGCCTCGGAATGTCAGTGATTTCTTGTAGTGTTGAGTGAGTAGAAGAAGCTCAAACACTTAGGGAAGAAAGAAAAAGAAGGAACATATGTTTTTTTATTTGAGTGGAGGGTGGGTATTAGACTATAATTTTTATTTTTGAGAATATTACAATTCTATTCCAATTAAGGCATGAGCCTTTTAGTGGCCTGGCTTGGTTGAGTTGTTTACACTCCCTCAAAGTCGGCCCTGGTATTGATATGAGCAATCTATGTGTTGATATGGGCAATCTATATGGGGTGAAACTTCCAAAATTGGTAATCAAAATCAAAGACATATTTCAACTTCAAAATCAAAGACATATTTTTACTTTAACAATTGCAGCTGTTCCTCCTTGTGTTGAAAAGCCATCCTGACGTGTTTGGAAGACCCTCCTAAACCACCAAACTTAACAATATGATCACGTAAATGATCATGAGTAACTGTTGAGAAACCTAGCCAATTTGAGACCAAGAACCAAAGTTTACCATAAAATTTGCATCTCATTAATTAATTGTCCCTTTCTTCATTCATACCACAAGCTCCAAAACATATTTGCTCGTTGTTGTTAGAACCTTACGACGAATCAAATTATCCTTTGTAGGCACACAATTGAAAAGCAAACGTCAAACAAAAAGAGAAACTTTTTTATAATTATCGCGATCTGCCACCATTAAAGTATTATAAGCGCTCCACATTGTATAGCGATTGCAAAAATGTAACTTCCAAATCCAACACTCCTCCACATTAACCTGCAAACACAGCAGAAGTTAATAGCTCGACGCACTCTTCAACTAACTCCTTTTTTCAAACAAACGATCTCCTACACCTCCCTACTAAACCCCATCTTAAAGCATGTATCTCAACTACCGCCAACAATAAAGTATTGTGTTTTAAACTTTTTTTTTCTTCCTTGTAATAGCTAATAGTAGATTAAAAAAGAAGAAAAATAATAAAAGTCTAGGACATGTAAAACAACAACAGAACTATTATATTAAAGAGAGTTATGAGAATCATTTTATAACATTATAAAAGAAAGAACATCCCCTAAAAAAAAATAACGTGTATTATTTAAATAATTGAATAAAATTAAGGGTTAAATATTTCGGTCCCTATAAATATACCAACTTTTTCGTTTTAGTCCCTCTAAAATTTTCCTTCAACTTTTAGTCCTCCAAAAATTTTCCATCCTCACTTTTGGTCCCTCTTTTAAAGTAAACTCATATGTACAATTCATATTTTTGAATAAAAATTTTTAGAAAAATTCATAATATTATATGAATCTCTTCAAAAAAAATATAGAATTTTTTAACAAAACATGAATTTAATATGAATTTTTATATTTTTAATGGTTAAAAATTCATATTAAATTTATGTTTATGTTTTGTTAAAAAAATCTAATTTTTTTGGGGAAATATTTTTACAATATTCTACACATTTCTGCACAATTTCATTAAAAATTAAAAAAATAAACTTAAAAATAGGGACCAAAAGTAGTGATTGAAAATTTTATAGGGACTAAAAGTTGAAGAAATTTTTTAGATGGACTAAAACAAAAAGTTGGTATATTTATAAGGACCAAAAACATATTTAACCCTAAAATTAATAAGTACTATTACAAAAACAATATATTAATACAACATTTTATAATAATAAAAATATTAAATTGTATACGTGCACTTAAATTTGATTTGATTCAGTTTAAAAAAAAAAACCCAAAATTCCATTTGTATCATTTTCACAAAAGAAGATTTAATAATTTCCAACAATATATTTAGTTTTGAGTAAGTTTAATTTTTTAAATTGATTGGCAATTTTAATTTGAATCATTTTGTATATTAAATTGTTAGTTTTAAGAGTTAATTAAGTTTTTTCCCGTAAATATTGGAAATATTGGGTTTGTTGCATAGTTTTAAAAACCGGCTCGGTCATCGACTCGGTAAGCTTACTGGATCACTGGGTCATTGGTTGAACCATTGAGTCATTGGTTGAACCGCATGACTGAACCGGAATGAATCGGATGACTCGGTTAGCTAACTCGGTCTTTATATAAAATATGTATGTGTGTTAAATTAAATTGAACCGGATGACTCGACCTCTTAAAGTTATAAATTTTCCAAATTCCTTAACAAATTCCAATTTTCTAATATATTTTTTCCTATTCCTTTTAAAAAATTCAAATTTTCGTTATATATCATATCCAATGGAAGATAATTATTAATATATAACTACTTGAAAACAAAAATGATGCACTAAAACAATGAAATGAAAATGTACAAAAGTAATAATAGGTTATTAAGAGAAAAAAGATATATGCAAAACAGCCCAAGCCCATTATTCTCTCCTAATGAATAGATAAGTGATAACCCTAATTCTAAATCACAAATCTCAAGTTTATACTTTGTACTTTATAGCCGCCGTTTCATTTCATTTCATCTTCACTTCTGCCGCTATGCTTTCCAAACAGACACATCTTTTTTGTTCCTCTTTTTTCTAACGTGTCTTTCTTTTCCATCCCCTCTCTGTGATAAGCTTGCAAAACACCAATAGATTTTGTTTGTGAGAACGCGATTACTATTTTTTTCCTTCTTTTCTTACGGCAACAGGCTTGACCCGGTCCGAGTTGATGAGCCGCTGGTTTACCGGTTTATCCGAAAAACTAGCCGAGTTATCTGGTTCACGCTGGGTCAATTGCATGACCGATCCAATTACTGCCTCGAACCGGTTATACCACTGGTTCACGGTTCGATCGGTCCAACCGGCCGGTCCGAGTTAGTTTTTAAAACTATGGTTTGTTGGTTTGTTATAAGCCAGGAACATAAAAAGAATAGTGCCCAACTAAGTTGATACTCTACTCTGATATGTTGTCAATTGCTCATACATATTATTAAAAAAAGGGGAAAATTACATAAAAACCGGGAGACATAAAACCTGACCTAGTGAACAACCCTAACAGGCAAAACATCAAAAAAGATCCACAAAGTGGATTCAACCCTAAACAATTATATTAAGCAGGTCTAAAGTTTGGCGAATGAATCGATCGTCAACATGAAATCAGATCACGTACCATCAACTTCTTGTAACAACGACAACAAGCATTAATGACTCTTTTGAGTTCATATAGTCCCATGTTAATCAACATAATGACTAGGATACATAACCACAAGTAGATGCTTGAAAGTGGGGGAGTGGATTCGACTGCCAACACGGTAATTAGTCAATCCACTCGCACCAACATTTTACTGCGATGATCAACAATAAAGTAATCAACCATTTATGGCCTACAACAAGCGATCATACAAGCACAAGTCTGAACTCCAACCTTTGACCAATGACAATGAAACCAACCGTCAACACGGTAGCAGATCCACCCACCAACCACTCACTGAGACACAAGACATCAAGGTGTCTCGTAAGGTTATAAAATTTAGGGGATGTAAATGAGCGACAAACACTCGCTAAGAGTTTTAACCCTTCAGTCCTTCGGGGAGGCCTATTGTTCGTCTTGGAGAGAGCGCTCGACCGTCGCCATGCTTCTTAGACTGAGTCAACGTGGCTACATATCTAAATTTCTATGGGCGACAAACACTTGTTAAGAATTTTAACGTGGCTACATATCTAAAAACTGAATTCAAATATATAGTTTTTTATTTTATTTAAACACATTGTTATGTTAGAAGAGTTTGAGTCATTTCATTTTTTCTTATTTAAAAAAAAAGTAGAGAGAATTTAATCCATCTCATAAAACAAGTAACATGCGGCGTCGGTGAGTGTCAATCAACCAACCTCATTGGGGTTCAAGTTCAACTCCAACTCAAAAAGCAACTCAATACAACATCGTGTGTGAGAGAGAGAGAGTGCGTATAGCGATAGCATAAGCCATAAGCATATAATAAATCAAATTATACGAAAAAATAATATAAAATGCTTGAATTGAATCTACTAGTACTTTAATTACGCGGCTTTCATTCAGAGTCTCTTTCAATCACCGCTCTTTCATTCATTCATTCATTCATAGTAACTTCAGATCTCTGAGATCTATCAACCTTCTCTCATTCATTTCCAATCTGGTAACTATTTCCTTCTTCTCATTCTCTTGCTACTTTCTATGCATTCAACATTTTATTTTTCATTATTTACTTCCTTCAAAATCATATAATTTGCTGAATTCTACATGTTTTTCAACTTTTTAGTTGATTTCAACTAAACCCTTTTCTGGGTTTTGTTTCTTTAATTCAGTTCTTAATAAAGCCATGATTTTTTAATTTTTGGTTTTTAAATTCTGAAATAGATGTTGTGCATTTTTTTTGTTATGCTTAGTGCATTTCTTGTTAGAAAGTTAGAATAAATGAGTGATGTGTTTCATGGTATTGGTAAGTGATGTGAAAACTTAAAGTTCTGTACTTTGCTATATGGGGCTTGATGGAATTGTTTGGGAATTTTAACGCGAGTTACTTTGTATCTTGGCTGCAAATCATGCCTTTATTTGGCGGACTATGGAGGAATTTGGATTTGTCATCGATTTCATTGATCTAGATCGTCCAATCTTAAATTAACGGTGAAGATTATTTTAAGATGATTTAGTAAAAATATAATGTAAACCAACTGATCTTGAATCAACTGACTTAGGTTTATGTCCCCCAGTTTTTTGTTTTCACAAATGAATTTCCAGCTTAAAAAAACGGAACTTGAATTGATGGCTGGGATCTATTAATGCGTGTAAATTTGTGGTTTTCAAAATTTAGCGAATCTGTGTCCAGAACCGCTGTTGTCGCCTAGCCTTTATTTGCGTGATTTTTCATGAAGATGACATTCTGGATCAAAGTATGTAGTCTCTCGAGTTAATAACCGATTCTGCTGTGAGCTGTGCATCCTTTTACATTTACATTTATTATGCATTTCTTATTAACTAGGTCTCAACTACTATTGATTTTGTGGCATTGGCTATAAGAGCAATTTTTCTATAATAAGACAACTTAGGCAGCAGAGATATTTACAATGACACTGCAAGTCAAAGTAACGAGTGGAAAACACTCGATGAAATAGAAAAGGAGAAACTATTTTATTTTGTTTTCGAATTACCTCAGTTTAACTTATTGCTAAAACTTGTGCTAGGTCTGAAGTCTCATCTCATCGCTGTTATCATGTCGAGGAGGCCAGTGAATCCTTCACGCCGGCTAGGTGATGGAGGAAGTATACCATTTGTGGCCTCTATCCAGTCTAAATCTCAAAACTCTCCCCTGATATCTATCGGGCTTGTTATTGTGGTATGCTTCCTTTTCTTTTTGAAAGATGAACATCAATACAGAAATATTCCAAGAACAATTTTGAAATATTCATTATATTTTCGATGTACTTTTGGTTTTTATGATTATTTCCCAATTGCAGTTTATCTTTCTCATAATCCAATTTACTTTATCCTATATATTTTTCCCTGCTCGCTATCAACCCACAACACAATTAATGAGCCGAATTTTGCAAAATTTTCAGGGTGCAATTCTTCTGATTGGTTATTGTTACAGCAGTTCAGGTTTGTAACTAGTCTGTTAACCTTAAAGTCGGTCATAAAACTAAATTTTTTTATTTGGTAGTACTCTCCAATATTGTGTTTCAGATGCCATACGATAAACTTTTGACTTTGGATATGATTTTATAGACCTGATATTATGCAATTTCCTTGGGTTTGATAATCATGGAGCCAGCCTTTTGTTCATCACGACTTATGACGATGATGACATAAAAATACAGTGGAGTACTCAAAATGAATACAGTCAACATAGCTAAAGAACAATGAGGAATATAAATGAAAATTTGTATAGCATCTCTGACCTTGAGTTATACAGTTTGTATCATGTTGTAGATCCATAGATCTTAAACCAGTCTCATAGAACCTAGCTCATACTGTCATGTCATGATCATTCAGCCATTCTCATACTGTCAACATATCTATGTAAATTGAAAAGAAAAACGTGGAGCACATCACCTCATATCTTAACAATGAACATGTTCTCATTATTTGGCATTTGCTTTAAAATCCTAATGATGCTGATGTTGACTTTGATTTGTTTGGTCATATCATTTGGCAGGTGGAGCTAGCAATGATATTAAGGATCTGAGTAAACTTGAAGGTACAAAAAACCCATCAATTTGTTATTTAAAATCTTATGCATACAGAACATTTCTCACTGAAGAAAGCTTGTGCGAGTGTTTATATGAAATTGTGGTACTGGAACGTTAAGTGTCTTATTTTCTCTAAGATTTGGTAATGTTTGGGATGTCTCCTTTAATATTTTAATCCATTGATTAGTCCCTAACCAACATGTACGCAATCAAGTTATTTTTTGGAACTTGTAATATCACCATAACTTGTTTTTGATTGTGGATGGTATGCTCTAGAACTGAAAGTTTATTAGTTAGTTTTGTATTGTTATGCACATACATATATAGGTAGGATTATGCATTTTATTTTACCTTAGAATCTTCAATATATTAATAACTTTTGGTAGTTTATGGTGTATGTAGTTTTGGTGTAGCGTCTCACAGCGAGATAGCGCCACGCCTCAGAGTGAGAATGAATATTCCAAAAAATCCCTTATGACTAAAGTTTCGAGTATTTTAGAAGTTTTGAAATTAGAAAACACCGCAACAAACAATGTTAAGCTTCTCCCCTTTCACTCTGTCTCATTCCTGATGTCATTTTTCACTTTCTTAAATGATCAGTCAGAGTTAGTTGTTGAGCATTTATAGTATAAATTATTAAATTATATAAGTTGTATAAAAATTCTAGAATAGCGACCATTCCACTATCCTGCCATAGCATTTTTGGATTTGACTGCTACGCTCCAGTATATGGGTTTGATACTGGAATTCTCTTCCTCTGCAATAATTCAGATACAAAGAATCAATTTTACATTTTGCACGCCATTCTTACATTTTCCAAAATGACAATTATGCATAGACAGTGCCTTTATATTTCTTATTGAGATCATGATCCAAATATAGGACTCTAGGGTGAGCAAGTTAGCAGTGGAATCTTTCACGAGCAAAGAGTTGAGGCATACCGTTTTCTTTCTTGTCCTGACATAGTTTTTACTATATATTAATTGGAACTTGATGTTACTGTATCATATTCTGTAATTTTTAACATCTTGTTTGTTTGTAGAACCATTGATTTCAAATTGTGAATATTGAAAATTTTGTTGCAGTTAAAACAAATCTTGTGTGTTTGCAGGTGCTTCATCATGTACATCAGAGCTACTACAAGCATTGCCCATTTTAAAGAAAGCATACGGAGACAGCATGCATAAGGTTTTGCACGTTGGCCCTGACTCTTGTTCTGTGGTATCTAGTTTGTTAGTAGAAGACGATACCGAGGCTTGGGGAATCGAACCATACGAATTAGATGACGTAGGTGCAAAGTGCAAAAGTCTTGTACGCAAGGGCATTGTGCGTGTGGCTGACTTAAAGTTTCCTCTGCCTTACCGCGCAAAGTCATTTCCTCTTGTCATTGTGTCCGATGCATTGGATTACTTATCTCCAAAATACCTGAACAAAACCCTGCCAGAGTTGGTGAGGGTATCTGCCGATGGTGTTGTTATCTTTTCAGGTAATATATATTGGATTTAGTTTATATATAGTCAGTCAATCACAATTGCCAGATCATTAAAATTGTTTGAATTTAATCACATCTGCTATAAAAGTCATATCAATGGCGATTTGTGATTAGTTGATAATGTATAAAGTTTTACACTGACGATGTATCAAAATTAATCATACTTTTTTGGCTGGCTAGGGCTATTATTCACCTAGGCAATGTCACCAAGCTTAAACTCATGATCTTAGCAGTCTTTTACAGATCATGCTCTTTTATTTTTATTTCTATTTTCCACAAATCATGTTGAATGTGATAGAAAGTCAAGTATTAATTTACTTGTGCATTCTTGTCTGATTTCTTATTTCATGCATAGGTTATCCTGGTCAACAGAGAGCTAGAGGCGGAGAAGTAGCCAAATTTGGTCGTCCAGTAAGTGACTATTATTTATTGAGTTTGATTTTCAAATTTTTTTGGGTTGCGTTATAGGAGAAATGTATTAGTGTAACAGTCTGCTATAATTTTCTTTTTGATGAAACTAGTTTTACTAAGGAAGATAGGAAAGTACAGAGAGGGCTTAGGAAGTTATAATAATAGATTGAAATAAAAGAAACTTTGATGAGCAGAAAAAGAGTTACACTCTTTAACACCCTCTCGAACACTCGTTTCTTGATTGAGTGAAACTCATAAATCCCACTAAATCAGTGGGTTATATTACGTATTTAGTAAGACTCGTTTTAAAGTAGTGAGACCTACATGGATTTTACATAATCATTCATTGAGTGTTAGAGAGTATGTCGGTAACACTTTTCAACTAAGCATAGTGCGTATTTCATGAAAATAATAGGAAGATTAAAAAGTCATCAACTAATAATTACTGTTGTGTCCCTATAACCTGGATCAATGTCAATAAAACTATTCTTATTCTATTTTTTTTTTTGGATTTGATATTATCTTTATGAAGGCCAAATTGCGGAGCTCATCTTGGTGGATAAGGTTTTTTGTTCAAACAAGTTTAGAAGAAAATGAAACTGCTGGAAAGAAATTTGAACAGGCTTCAGCCAAGAAGGCATACGCACCAGCTTGCCAAGTTTTCCACCTTAAATCATACCCCTGAAATTTTTACTGTCTTGTTTTTAAACTTGACTTGTTGGTAAGAAACCATACTGATGATTCTGGCACCTTGAGCACCCGAAGGGTAAAAGTTCCATACATACGTGTTATGTTGAAAGTATAGTCTTGTTTGTTCCGATCTTGACAAGATATTAGGTTAAGTTATGTACTATAATTGGCATTACATTTGTAAACTATTTTGTCATGATAGTTTTTCATGTTTTTCACAGCAGCTCTCTGTTTCTATAGTATTTATTAGTTTAGGAAATTACTATTTTGACACTTTGTATGACTTCTACAATTCATTGTTACTTTATTTGAGGCACCTAATATTATTATAAATCTGTTGTTTTATTGCTTCTAAATGTAGAACAAAGCTTTATTCTATTAGGTGAGCTCAAGTATATAGACATGATAAACCATCTGCCATTGATAGAGCTTTGTTTGAATATCCATCAATTTGATCAAACGTGCGACAAAAAGTCACGGCAACATGAAAGCATGAAAGCTCGAAATCGCAGCTTCTTAATTTTCACAATTTCAGTGCTTTGAGATGCGGTATTTCAATGTGATGTGATTTTTAACTCCAATCCAAACAGACATGTAAATGCCTTGGGTCAAATTTTTGGATGTTTATTTCTGAACGACTAATTGTGAAAGTTTCATAGTTTGGGTTGATAGTTTTTGATAGTAAATTTGTTATTGGGACATTTTTTGGAAGGTATGAATATTATACGAGGTGTTCAACTACATATTAATTTGACCCTTGAAAATTGTACGTTAATTGTACGTTAATTACGTTCAAATTTATGGCTAATAAAAGTTAGATAACTTAGATTGATAGTTAATGAGTTTTAAGTTTTAACATTTGATATTTCCATCATTTAAGGTAATCAACTTTTTAGGGTTTAGGGTTTATAGAAAAAGTTAAAAAATTGTTTCCAAAATTGTCAAATTGTCTCCCACAACTGTTAGTCTCGTGAGTCTGGTCAAACTTTGCAGCAAAGGATAATATAATTAAACATTTACATTTACGCATCATTTCTATTTACAACTCTCGTTTTATTTTAACAGTCTCCTTGTTTATATCGTTAAACATTTTCGTTAATGTCGTTTGAACGCAAATTGTGGATGAAAGTGGTCCCTCAAAGCTCAAAAAGTAGTAAAAAAGGAAAAAGGGCACACAAAAGTTCACATGTCCATATGACGTTATATTAGGTACCACATTTTTCATATCTAGACTAGAAACTATCTTAATTACTATCTAGGCTTAAGAAATTTGTGTGATGTGGGCTAAACAATAACCTAAAAGCGAAGCTTCGGCAGGCAATGCTGCACAACAATAGGGGACCCTAGAGAGTAGATATAATGTGTGAATCAGGGATAGCAAAATAAGATTATGTTCACCAAACCAATCCGTTTAACCTATCATTTTAAGTGGAATGAATTGGGTCTATGAGACCCTACCTTTCAAGTTGTTGTCTTTGCTTAACTCGTTCAAAAAATAAGATGATATGGTGTGACGAGTTGGTCCATCAAGTCAATTTTAAAAGAAAAAACTCTTTATTCATTATTTTTATTGACTAAGTTATATTTTAACGACTAGCCTATTTCTCGTTACAATCCAACAAACTTTATGTTTAACGGATCAACTCATCTAAAAGCTAATGCATTTAGTTTTATTTTCTTGTTATTGACGAGTCAATTTATTGATTCGTCAATTTATCCCGAGGTGGAGCGAAAATTTCAACTCACTTATGCAAGTCAGCATGTCCCATGTGAGTAAAATGGGCACAATTTTTGTTTTTTTAGAATTTTGTCACCCTTAATTTTGCTGCTTTAGATAAAGCTTCCGAAATCCGTGGCTAGAAGTAATTGAAAACGCATGTGAAACATTGGGTCCCTCGGCACACAATTGCTACTTGCTAGATTCATCTCAGGCGTATACGCATTATCGAACATGTGAAGTCATACTTCAAATATAGTATCTCGGTGTAATTTGTAAGAATGTAGTTACTCACATGAGTTTACTATTCTTAGAAATCGACTGAACTAATAAATTATTGGTAAGAGGTATAGATTATGCAGAAAGAAAAGAAAAATAACCCCACTTGAATTTATTGAAGTTTAAGGAAAATTATTCTGCACATAAAATAACCTAAGTAAAAAAAAAAATCATTTTACTGCTCTTTGAGTAATGAGATATTTTCTATCTTGAACCGGGACATCATTCATCCATGCTAATTTTCATTATTATTTGTTTTAGAAAAGTCATTTTATTTTATTAACTAAAGGGTATTGAGTCTAGTGAAAAACTTTATCTACCAATAGAACTTTAAATATGATTTTTTTTTAGGGAGAACTTTAAATATGATAAATTTACTGATATTGAATCTAGTGCAAAAAAAAAATATCTTGTTAAATTTGAAAACAAAACATGGCCGGGTAAAATAGAGTTGAACTAATTTTTTATTTAATTTAAAAATAGTTTCACTTAAATATCAACCACAAAAATAAGTTTATAATTATTATTTTTGTTTTGATAAGTTCACCACCATTCTGATCATCTTGAGCACATATAAGATGGCCTTCGACCACCACTTCATCCATTCCTGACCAGGGATGGCAAAAAAATCTGAACCCGTGGATATCCGCGGATAAAATCCGCCACGGGCACGAAGCGGATACCTTAATGGATATCTACGAATAAAATTAACGGATTTTTTAACTACCCGCTAATTAATGGATACAAATGTGGATTTAATGAGATCCACACCAGCGGATATCCATACCCGCTATTAAACCGAGTAAATTACATAAATAACCTCAATATCATTCAACTTTCTAAGAAAACACCCTAGGTATTGTGAGTGTTATCAGTTATTACGCTACTTTAAAATGAAGTGAAAATTGTTGGGATTGTTGAAGTAAAAACTTTGTTTATGTTAAATATGATGAGCTTTACTTATGTTTTTGTTAAATCAAAGAACTTTATTTTTATTAAATGTAAGGGACTTTATTTATGTTTTTGTTGAGTCAATGATCTTTATTGTTATTGTAATGTATGAATATTATGTTTTGCTAAAAAGAAAAGAAAATGCATGTGAAGAACCTTTGTTTCTAAATTTTAGCTAAAAAAAAAATTAAACAAATTTTTTATTTTATTTTTATAAATGTTATCCATGGATATTTGTATAAACCCGCAGATACCTAAAAATCTACGGATTACCCGCTAAATGGACATCCGCACGAATATGGATAGGGTACGGATTTCATATTTATTTAACGGAGCGGACACGGATATCACACTATCCGCATCCATGGATATCCATTTACATCCCTACTCCTGACCATCGTCAAACATTGTCGAACACGACTCTTCCGGCATCTGACCACTACTGCAACCATTACTAACCATCGCCGATCATCACTTTGGTAGCCGTCTCCCACCACCTTCCAACAACTAGCATTTTAAAATAATAATTATAATAAAATTTAATATAATTTTTTAATAAAAAACTTATGATATTTTAATATTGTTTGGTTCAATAGAAGTAGTGTGATTCAGCGATGAAAGAAATCAAGAGTTATTTTTATGGTTTAAGTTTTGTATTGAGCGAATTCATAGTGAGACGAGATAAATAGAGTAGTTTAACTAAAAAAAGGAAACTCAACTCATAACTAAAACCAAAAAATGAAATTAGTATTTTTAATGAATTCTGTTACAAAATCTCCGTTATTTTCAAATGAAATCCTTTTATAGAATTTGTATGGTCTAGCTTAATTTCTCTTTCAAAAGAAGATAATCTAAGGGAAAGTTGGGCCACTAAAAGAAATAAATGAGTGTCAAGAGAGGATATCAAACAATTATATTTTACCGTTATATATATTGGTTTCTTTTACTCAATTTGTGCATTGTTATATTTTACCGTTATATATATTGGTTTCTTTTACTCAATTTGTGCATTGTTAATAACAAAGTAAGCCATCGAATTGGTTTTTGTCTTTGTAAGACATTTTTAAATTCTCGTCTTTGTAAATTATTTTCAAGTTAGTTCCTGACTATATTAGTATATCAAAATAGTCTCTGTTTTTGTTAAAAGTTTCTCAATTAAATCCCTCATCATATGACAAAAACATAAAGACAGAGACCAAATTGAGAAACTATTGACAAAGATAAAAATTAGTTTAAAATATTAATAGAGTTAGAGACTAATTTAGGAATGACTTACAAAAACGGGATCAATTTGATGTTTACTCGTTAATAATTTCTATATATATTTTTTGGGTCAAATAGAATAATGGGAAGAATCCCACACAATAGAACAAAGAGTTTATTTATTTTTTTTACGAACAAAAGAAAGAATAGAAACTACCAACCACTAGCTAATAGTTAGATAGAGCTAATCGATTGATTACAAAATTTAAGTATTCTAAATTCTTCGGTTTCTACGGCTTGATATGCTCCAGTGGTCCACACTCTTACTATAAGTACCCGTGACATACATTTCCTCACTCACCAAATTGTAACAATTACAAAAAATTACAATGAATATGATCTTAGCCATTTTCTTCATTTGCTCAACCCTTAGTTGCATGAATATTTCCCAAGCACAAAACTCCCCTCAAGATTTCCTTGAGGTACATAATCAAGCTCGAGATGAGGTTGGTGTTGGTCCACTTTATTGGGACCAAACCCTTGAAGCCTATGCTCAAAACTATGCAAACAAGAGAATCAAAGATTGTGAGCTTGAGCACTCTATGGGCCCTTATGGTGAGAACATTGCTGAAGGTTATGGTGAAGTGAATGGTACGGATTCAGTGAAGTTTTGGCTAAGTGAAAAGCCTAATTATGATTATCACTCTAACTCTTGTGTTAATGATGAGTGT
>Ga0315913_1006874_pt1 | contig 13728 bp, 4 predicted proteins | sample MpolsnodulesMG_FD_207736 | JGI IMG/M metagenome (GOLD analysis project Ga0315913, IMG submission 207736) | Medicago polymorpha root nodule microbial communities from Los Angeles, California, United States - small nodules | ecosystem: Host-associated > Plants > Roots > Nodule | place: USA... | reverse complement strand
ATTTTTTTTTTTTTTTGAGCAAAGGCACACTTAGGCCATTTCATTGATAATTATGGAGTACAAATAGTCAGGAACATAATCAAAGATATAGGGGCTAGGGTGTGATAAGGATGCTCTATCTATAGAGTGAGCAACCATATTTGCTTGCCGCCTAGTATGTCTCACAACGTAAGAGTTGTGAACCGACATAAGATGCTTACATGAAGTAATGATATCACCAATCTCGTTTTGGGGTACTATAGGAGAGTAAACAAGATCTACAATAAGTTTACAATCTGTTTCAAAGATAACAGATGTCATGTCTCTATCTATAGCAAATAAAACTCTAAAACTAAACCATTCATTTTTTTAAAGAAATGATTTTAATTACTATACATAGACGGTGTAAAGTTACTTATGTATTAAATAATGTGGTATCACCTCAATTAATGAATTTGATAGTGTTTTTATTTTTATTAGAGTAAATTACACTCCCCTCCCCTCAAAGATGTTTGAATTACACTCTCCTTCTCTCTTATGTTAAAATATACACTCTCCTCCCTTGAAAAATAAAATTAATACTCCCCTCCCCTATAAGATGCTTGAATTACAACCCCCTCCCTTAATAATTAAATATGAACTACACTTTAATCTATTTTAACATAAATAAATATTTTTATAACATATATTAATTTTTAATCACCATTTAAAAAATATATATTCGTTTCTTTATAATCTAAATGTCAATGACAATTAAATTTAATTATTTTGTTATTAATTTTATAATTTAGAGTATAAAATTCAGTTTTAAATAACCATACTTAATCGACTTTAGTTATTTTTCACATATTTTAATTTTATTTTGGGTTGTTTCATATTTTATAATAGGGTTTAAAACTATATGTTAATGAAATTGTGAATAAAAAGTAGATAAAGATATGTATTCAAAATTTGATTATATTAAAATGAACCCACAATGCTATTTTTCTTTGAAGTGTGGTTGATTATTTTTTTGCTAGATTATTATAAATAAAAAAAAAATTATTGAGGGACTAAAGCGTAGATTTTAACTTAAGAGTGGAGGGGAATGTAATTCAAGTTTCTCTCAAGGGAGGAGAGTGAAATATTTTCTAATATGTTTTGAATAAGAAGAGAGGAGAGTGTAATTCAAGCACCTTTGAGGGGAAGGAAGTGTAATTTACTCTTTTTATTAATTGAAATAAATTATAACAACCTATCGTTAGTAGTATGTGTAAAATAATGGTAAAGTATACAGTAACAATACGCCATTATTATCTTGATAGTATGGCGTGGCGGCAAGAAATACTCTAGTGGTTTTCAACTCCGGTTTCCAATTGGCAGTAATTTGACAAATCAGCTTATCCACCACACTATGTAAAATGCACAAGCTCAAGTTGCTTGACAAATTTTTTGTTCTTCGGTCAAAAAAGATAGTTTGTTCTAATTTCAAAGTTCAAATTGTACATTCAACCTATGAAATCATTCCTACTAAATCTTATAACGTGTTTTCAAAGAACAAAAACCGGTAAATATTTTCTTTAATTTTAACTCTTCGATTTTTAGTGGAAACGAGTCTTGTTAATCCATAAGACGGGTAAAATCTGACCAATAATTTTTTCATAAAAAATTGTTCAACTGCTATTGCCATTTCGTAGTCGAATTTCCTAATTGTGTCCTCCTTCGTATTTCCATTTCTACGAATAGATAACAAAATTGATGGTGTTTCTTTTAATCTTAGGAGTAGTTAAGACTTTGGTTTTTGTTATAGCTAGCTTTTAAGATCATATTGGAATTTTAGCCACGACAATATAAGTAATGAAGACTTTGGTTGTTTTTTAAAATAAAGTATATATCACGTGCAATTTGAGAATTTGATTATATTGGAATTTTAGCCATGACAATATGAGTAATGAAGACTTCGTTGTTTTTTTAAAAATAAAGTATTCTCGCGCACAACCGCAGAAACTAATCTTTCGATATAGCTGATATTTATTTAAGGAAATCAACATTTTTCAACAAATATTTTTCTATACTCAACAACCAGATATCAAACTCTTAACTAAGTAGTTAAGAGACTCAAGTATATATCACTTGTGTACTTTAATGACTTTGTTTTATTTTCTTGACTAATTAAGTTTACCCACATGTAAAAATATTGTTTGCCCGATACCATCTCATTATAATAATGCTGCTTTTTTTAAAGAAAGAAGAGCCCGGACCTTTCCCACCGCCCTCAGTTTTTAGTATTTATTTCTTTTATTGGAACGAAAGACCGAGGAAAGAAAGAAGAATGAGGCCGCAGCGGGACTATCATAGGAAAGCCCGCCCCCTCGGACCGAGAAAGAGGAACTGCTTGACGTTGCATTAGATTTATCGAAAAGTGGCTTTACTGATGCATGGATTTGATGCGTGGGTTTGATTGGAGAGGAAGAGGGAAGGAAAGTGATTATTTTAAATTGGGTCATGTTAATTAGTGGAGACTTGTTATTGTTAATGAAAAAATAAATTGTATTGAAGAGTATATTTTACATTTTTTAAATGTTGATTATATAAGTTTCGTAATAATTTTATTATATTTGATTCTTTATCAAATGCATTAGAGGCTTTGTTTCATTTTTTATTCTTTTAAATTTAAGATGTTTGATTCAGTTATTATTAATAGTATGCAAAAAGCAAAGTCACTGGCACACAGTGCGGAACACCCTCACAAATGGAGCAAACCACTGGTGGGCATTATCAAATGTAATGTGGACGCGGCTTCTTTCAACAATGACTCTATTAAGGGATACGGTATGTGTTTTAGAGACTCTTCCGAACTATTTATGTTTGGCAAATCAGATTATTATTACTCCTCCACCACTATCCTAGAAGCCGAAACCATAGGCTTATTGGAAGCTATCAAAGTGGCCTTATCAAACGGAATGCACGTTGTTTGGTTCGAAACTGATTGCAAAGCTATATCTGATGCTCTTGCCACCACCAACATTCCTCAAAATGAATTTGGTGATCTCATATTTCAATGTAAAAGTCTCTTAATTAATAGAACCGACTTTGTAGTGTTGCATATAAGGAGGCAAACAAATAAGGTTGCTCATAATATCTCTAGAGCTTCCTTTTCTAACTCTAGCCCCCACATTTTTTATATTGTACCAACTACTTTTTACCCATTGATTTTGAATGAAATATATGGCTTAACTTTGCCTTTGCTCAAAAAAAAGAGGGAGTACCTTTTGTGCTAGAAAAAACTTCACACTTAAAAGCATCACGGAAAATACTTGGCCTACTCATAAAAAAAAAAAAATGTGAGTCCATATATAACTCCATAGCGGTCTTTTTCTTATCTATGACTTTTTTATAAAGAAAATAAATTAAAGAGAATATAAGGAATGCACGTGGAATGAGGCCCTAGAGGCAAGAGCAGTCGTCCTTGAACAATAAACCTGGAAATTAAGTATAGTATATGTAATACAAGGGTGCTTTTGATTTGATAAAAAAATAAGGGTTAAATATGTTTTTGATCTCTACATTTTGTCTTTCTTTGATAAATAGTCCTTATATTTTAATAAATGTTTTTAAAATCTCTAAAATTTTCCTCTGTTAGCACAAATAGTCTCTGCTGTCAAATAATTAACGAGAAGCTGACGTGGCAGCTAGTGGACCCCATTCTTTTAAGAGTTAAATATGTTTTTGGTCCTTATATTTTGCCTAACTTTGAAGAATAATCCTTACATTTCAATAAATGTTTTTAAAATCCCTACATTTTTCCACCGCTAACAAAATTGGTCTTTGTCGTCCATTTTCGTTAACCGGACAAACGAAACATGCCACATAGATGCCGTCAAGGACATTTTAGTAATTTCTAATAAAGTGTAGGGGGATAATTGATTTTTCAACTGAACCTTCTCTCTAATCTTCATCATCTCTCCACGTTTTCTCTATTTCTCCCCAACCACCATCAGCCCCACACACCCATCCTATCCACCACCGTCCTCTCCACCATCAATTTGCTCATATTTGTTCTCTCTCTTGTCGCTGCTGGCGACATCCTCTTCTCCCTCACGCTGTGAGGACCAAATCGCAGTTAAAGTTGGAATTTTTGTGAGTAAAGTTTTTGGTAAAGGTGAATTATGCCCCTGCACTTTATTGAAAATTACTAAAATGTCCTTGGTGGCATCTATGTGGCATGTTCTGTTTGTCTGGTCAGTAACAATAGACGACAAGGACCAATTTTGTTAACGGTGGAAAAATGTAGGTTAAAAACATTTATTGAAATGTAAGGACTATTCTTCAAAGTCACGCAAAATATAAGGACTAAAAACATATTTAACCCTTAAAAAAATGGTGTCCACTAGCTGTCACGTCAGCTTCTCGTTAATTATTTGACAGCAGGAACTATTTGTGCTAACGGAGGAAAAATGTAGGGATTTTAAAAACATTTATTAAAATGTAAGGACTATTTATCAAATGAGGACAAAATGTATAGACCAAAAACATATTTAACCCAAAAAATAAAGTGCAAGACATAACGACTTAAGTTGTACAATATTTAATTTGTAAAACTGATTTAGGATAAACTTGATACAAGAGATAAGATAAAAACTGAAATTTTGTCTCTCACTAAATCACAACACAACTTTTTTGTTTCAATTACAAGTAGTGTAAAATACTAAAATAGCATTTTATTTGTCAAAAATCGTATAAAATCAACAATTATTCAATACCATGCTAGGTTTGAACTCCGATCTCGCGACATCCTAACCACTATAAAAGCATCATGTATCATCACTAACACACACCACATTCCTATGTACCAACACTAAAATTTAATGAATATCGAATAAAAGAAGCATCAGCACCACTGCACCTGATATGTGTCCTCCTGCTTACATGTTGGTGGTACGAAAGAAGATTTTGCAGGTGAGTGTACAAAGAAATCCGAATTCAAAAAAGAAGAAGGATTCCAATGCATGAAAGGACGCATCATGCAACAAAAAAGGACGCATCATGATTCATGATTCCTCCCCCACGTATGCACGTAAATAGTATTAACCTTTTATGAGAGAACGTAGATATTATTTCAATCATTCAATGTATATCCTTGAAATGAAACTGGAATATAATTAATAGTTTTTTTAAGAAGCCAAAGGGATAATTAAATAAGGGTTTTGCTAGAAGTCATCCATGAAGATGTCTTTTAGCAACTCACACCTCAAGGTGTCATTTTCACTTTTTAGTTGTAACTTTGTTAAAAGACATCTTCATAAAATTAGTTGGTGTTTTTTTAGCGAATGCTCATAGAATAATTTGCTAAAAGACACCTTCATAAAATGTGTCTTCTAGCAAAATTCATTAAATAAATACCTGGAAGAAAAAATGACCATGTTAAGCACAAGTGTACCTAATAAGGAGATAGTGCAAAGTATCAAAAGACAAAAACAAAACAAAAAAACTGTTGTAGCCAAATTATGCATTACAAGGTGGAGTAACCTAAACAAACTAATGATTTAGTTCGCTAGACAAAAATATGAGGTTTATAAACCTTAAGCCACCAAAATGAATGAAATTTTATGATAGATGAAAGAACCTAAAGTTGTATTCCTTCAAGATAATCCAATTTCTCGTCAATCAAATAGTTTGAAGACAGGTGTGGATGTTCTTATAATTAATAGTAACAAACTATTCTCCTTGGATGCATTTTCTCTTTGTAAGTAAATTATTTTTGACACCTAAATCCTTTACTTTAGTAGAGCTTGAGTCTTGGGGTTAGCCATATGCTTGGACCAACCACGTGTTGCTGATCTGTTTTTAATTTCATACATATGATAAAGTTTTTATACATATAATATAGTTAGAATTAGATTTTATGCTAATTTAGCAGTTTAATATAATAACTTTGTAAAAAAAAGTAGTAAATATATAAAGAAGAAAAGGGAGAAATTTAATTTGCTCCCTATGAAAAAAATTATCAACTTAAATTATCGTCAAAAAAATTGTTTTAGTTTATTATGATTTTTTTTAAATGGATAATCAGATCCCTAACAATAATTAAAAGAGACAGCTTGGTCCTTTTTTTTCGAGAAGGAGACAGCTTGGTCTTGACCATAGCTAAAAAGAGATTTATGGTCCTGACAATAATTAATAAGGGAGAGGTTTTCCCTATAAAATCAAAATTATAAATACTTTATTCTTCAATGAATCGTTTAATTTAAGAAAAATTGGTTTTTTCTAGATCACCCTATCTTGGGGTATTTACCCCCTTATAATATCAACCAATCAAAATGTAATATACATTGACAACATTAAATGTTAAATAAATGAGTCAATTTTTTCTAAAAAAATCAATTTTAATTATAAGGTAACTTTTAATACTTTTAATTTTTATTTAATTATAGAAAAGATTACATTAGATGTCTTTAATCTTATTTATTTGTAGGCTTAATTACTGATGTGGTCCCTTAACTTATTTGTTGGTTACATTTTAGTCCCATAAGTTATTAACGTTACAATTTGGTCCCTTCAAGTCATCTTTCATCAACCAAATAAATCACCACCGTCAAAACCGTTAACTCAATGTCTAAGGTGGATACACATTGCAAGTTGTCACGTCACCGTTCACATTTTGCCTATTTAATGTTTTTGCAAAAGACTGACAGTGAGGATTTATTTGGCTAACAGATACTAACTTAAGGGACCAAATTGTAACGTTAATAACTTATGGGACCAAAATGTAACCAACAAATAACTTAAGGGACCAAATCATTAATTAAGCCTTATTTGTAACACTTTGGTTCTTTATCTTTATTTTTTTTCCGTTTAGCCTTTTTATCTCTCATAAAAGCACATATAGATCCTTTTTCTCATTTTTTTTATTTAAAAAAATACATAATTTTATTTTTTAAAATATATTTTTATTAAAAATGAAAAAAATTCAGAAATATCATCTTCACCCTCTTCCTTTGAATCTTCATCATCTTCATTGAATCAAAAAAAAATCTACACAAATATATCTCCAAATATCATGAATTAATGTTATGTTCATCTCAAATCTTCTTTTAAACACAAAAATCAAAACCTTATAGAAAAAGAGATTTAGTTTCATCACAAAAAAAATTAGTTATATAAATTTTCACGCCGTATATTATTATTATTATTTTCTAACTCAATATTCAAACCCGGCATAAAAATAAACCCAAAATTGAGAGCAGTTTTGCACATCAATTTTGTTGTTTCCAGAACAATCTTAACTTTGTTAAAGCCTAACCCTTTCGCCAGTCACTAAGCCTCCACCACCCGCTTTGCAACATTTGTGAAATTAAGGTTTTGATTTTTGTGTTTAAAAGAAGATTTGAGGTGAATATAACATTAATTCACTATATTTGGAGATATATTTTAGTATAATTTTTATTTATTTAAAGAAGATGATGAAGATTCAAAGGAAGAAGATGAAGATGATGAACATCTTCATCATATTTTTGGATTTTTTCATTTTTAATAAAAATATATTTTTAAAAATAAAATTATGTATTTTTTAATAAAAAATGAGAAAAAAGATGTATATGTGCTTTTAAGAGAGATAAAGGACCTAAACGGGAAAAAATAAAGATAAAGGACCAAAGTGTTACAAATAAATAAGATAAAGGACCCCTAATGTAGTCTTACCTTAATTATATTTAGGTGTTCAATCTTAATTAATTTACACTACAAGACTGACTTAAAACAATTAAAATTTCACATCAAATTTCTTTCATCTGAATGTCCTTAAATTTATCAGTTACATTCATAAAATTTCTTCATCCCATTTTAATTGTTCTATTTTGTCATTCCAAACTGCCGCATTTTTCAATTTTCGTGAGAATCGTCGTCGTTCGTTTGATTCCAAATATCGTGAGAATTGTCGTTATTTCCAGAACCACGTCAGGTATGGTGACTTGATTTTTCTTTTTGATTTGATTTTTCTTGGTTGTGAGGTAGTTAATTATAACAATTGAGTAAGTCATCCGTTGTACTTTGAGGACTGCTAGCAAGTGTTGCCGTTGTGATGTTGTGGGAGTTTGCTAGAATTTTTTTCAGTTGTTGCTGAAATGGTTATGTCATGAGGCTTTTGTTCTTTTGTTTGGACTTAAAGGCTTTGGCTGATAGTGAGGCAGGTCTATGCGTGTTAACAGATTTTATTAGGTTGGCTGCTTAAATAAAAAAAAATAAGTCACGATGTCTGACGCGGTTCTAGAAACAACAACAATTTTCACTATAATTGGAAACTGCTGCAGCTTGGAACGACAAAAATGAACAATCAAAATGGGAAGAAGAATGAAAAAGAAACAAGAATTGATCAATAGGGAAGAATAAAGAAGAAGAAATTTGAATGAAGGAGATGTTTTTGTTCTCACGTTCGGGGTTCTAGAATGGAAGAAATTTTATGAATGTAAGTGATGAATTTAAGGACATTCAGATGAAAGAAATTTGATGTAAAATTTTATTTGTTATAAGTCTTGTAGTGTAAATTAATTAAGATTGAACACCTTAATATAATTAAATAAAATTCAAAGTATTAAAAGTTATCTTATAATTAAGATTAACTCTTTTATTTTTAGAAAAAAGTGACTCATTTATCCTTTATTATAAAAGCTACACTTGCCAAGCTGGCATGTTAGCCCTAATCCATCCTCATTTTTCCTCTCTAACACGTAATTAATGGTTAATTAACTCAGTCAATCACTCCCTACATCTCAGCCGTAGATCTCATAATCTCATTTTCCTTTCATCCCAGCTGTATTAAATTGCCAATAACATCATTTAATCATATTTTTTTGATATGATTAAACGCTATTAAAAGCAGATAAAAGATAATTAAATGATATTATTGGTTAGTTTTCCTTAAATGCATACAGGTTGACTTGCCTTTTATGTGTTTACTCGATCATTATTGACAGCCCATTTTTAGGCATGTCAGGTGCACCAACATTTATGACATAGAGGGAATTGAAAGTCTGTTTTGATTTATGGCTGAAATCATGCATCTCTATAGTCTTGAATTTTTGTTTAGCTTTCAAATCTCATAACAGTCCATTTTTAGGCATGGATGGTGCACCAACATTTACGATATAGAGGGAATTGAAAGACTATTGATCTATGGCTGAAATCATGCATCTCTATAGTCTTAAGTTTTAGTCTATCTTTCAAAACTCATAACAACCCATTTTTTAGCATGCTAGGGGCACCAACATTTATGATATAGTGGGAATTGAAATTTATTTATTTTAAGCAGAAATCATGCATCTCTATCATCTTAAGTTTTAGTTTAGCTTTCAAATCTCATACACCACTAATAGTGATATTAACTGTAGATATTTTCTCGATATAACATCTTGCATCTGATGAACACACAAATTGATTATTAATTTAGTTTTCAGTCAGTAGATGTGAAAACAATTGAGCAAATCGGGTTGATGTTAAGTTTGTAAAATGGAGCCACCAAACAAACGCACCAAAATTGCAATAGAACAAGGTTAATCATAACCATAATGGGGAAATTTGTACTTGAAGGAAATGTTATATCTGGAAGTAACATTGGTGAAAAAGTTTTCATACCCAGGTTATCTCTTTCACCATCTGATGTTAAAATTCCTTTCAAATTTCAAAGAAGACAATTTTCAATATTTGTTTCATTTGCCATGATAATCAACAAGAGTCAAGGGCAACCACTTAAAAGTATTGAAATTTATTTGTCGGGTCCTATGTTCTCGCATGGTCAGTTGTACGTTGCAATCTCAAGAGTCACTTCAAAACAAGGATTGAAAATACTAATCGCTGATGGAGATGGAGAGAATACTGATACGACCTCAAATGTTGTTTATCACGAAGTCTTTCGTAATGTATCTTGATGATTAAAGTTCAAACCTTTTTTTTTTGTATGCTACCATTTCATTTTGTTTCTATTGTTGCCGTATAAGGGAACATATTTTTAAATGTTGTTAAAGCTTCTATCAACTATATATGTTTACATTGTTGCGACTTATTCGTTTAACTTCTTCTATCGCACGGGTCAAGAGTCTAGTTTGACATTTAATGTTGCCTATGTATATTACATTTTGATTGGTTGATATCATGAGAGGGTAATTACCCTCTAAATAATAGAGGGTAATGTAGATCTCACCTCTAAATATCCTCTTTTAAGTAATTATAATTATTTTATACAAGTTTCATGCTAAAACTTTAAAGTCTTTCCATTTGGAAGAAAATGTTTAAACTCTTGGTTATATCTTTTCAAGTAAATTATCATTTTTCTTTTCTATTTATGAAATGAAGAAATGAAGCGGGTTACAACCATGAATCAAATCCACTCCAAATTTAAAAAAAGTTAATTTTGACAATTTGGTGCACGTATTCAAAACCAAACCATGATAACCATAATCACTTCATTAAATTATGATTGAAGTGTAATCACTTGATAAAAACAAGTCTTTCATCGCTTATATTGTTTAATTTAACCTATATCATTTAGAATTTATGTTACGTTTCTTTATTTAATCAAATACATTATTCATTTCAATTTTTGCTAACATTTAATATCATAGTTTTAAAAACTGGACCGGCCGGTTGGACTGGTCAGGCCGGGAACCGGTGGTATGTCCGGTTCGAGCAGCTTAATGGATCGGATGTGCACTTGAACCGGTGAAAACCGATGTGGCTCGGACAAAACCGATAAAAACCGGCGACTCGGTCGATTTGGTGAACCGGACCGGTTCAATGCATTGAATAGTAAAAAAAATAAAAAAATCATAAGGATGTATGAAGGCAGTCCTCTCTCAGGCATTAGCTTTCTTCCCAAAAACTAAAAGCCAGTTTCACATGTTTTTTCACATGTTTCTTGGATTTGTTGGAGAACTAGAGAGAAGGTGAGTTGAAGAAAAGAAGAATAGAGAGACAGTAAGATAGCAGTGGCGGCAACAAACACTCCCCATTTGAGAGATGATAATTTTCAATTAGGGTTATGAATAAAGGGAACAATTGGTCTGGGCCCTTGTTTTTCTTTTTCACTTAACCTGAGATAAACTTGTGGTAGCCCAACTTTGTCCTTTTACATATTTATATTTTATTTATTTATATTTATATCAATAAATATACCATGCGTTCCTTCTCTCAATTTTTTTTTTTTACCATGCGTTCCCTTAAAAAAAAATATGTCATGCCTAACATTGTTTTTGACATTTATTTAGGGAAAAAATATAATGAAACGAATTGGGAAAAATATATCTTAAAAAATTGTAAATTTGTAAGGAATTTGGGAAATTTGGAATTTTAGTCATCGAGTCATCCGATTCAATCCGGTTTAATACCAATACAAATCTAATATAGAGACCGAGTTATCTAACCGAGTCATTCGGTTTAACCCAGTTCCATCATACGGTTCGACCAGTGACTCAATGGTTCGACCAATAACCCAGTGACCCAGTACCCTTACCGAGTCGACAATCGAGCCGAGTTTTAAAACTATGTTTAATATAACAATGATATATATAAGTATTTGTCTACTACTGAATTAAAACATTTGAGACTGATGCCATGAATTCAATTTTATAAATGGTTGTCTAAATAGAAATACAAAATAAAATGCAAAATATTTTTAATCTTTTATAATAGTTTATGATAAACGTTTTAAAATTAACCCATACTTTTTTTTTTGAAGCAAAAACTAACCCATACATTTTATCTAGTTATTTATAATTTTTGTAACCAAAATACCTAGTTTTTATTTTTATTTTTAAGAGATCTATTTATTTATAAAACAGTCAAATATAATTTATAATTTTGGAATTCTGTTTCTTTTTTCAAATTGAATTTTGTTTGTTGAAAGATATATGTTTCTTTTAAAATAACATCTCCCCATAATAACTCTTTATCTACTAAAATAATGTCTCATTACATTACCCAGTTCTTCTCTTTTGACACACATACGTTCTTTTTTTGGTTAAATATGTTTTTTTCTTTATTTCTCTAAATCTTTTAACTTTTTCCGTTTAAATTTTTCTTCGATTTAGTCCTCTAAAAGTTTTTAGTCCACATTTTTTGTCACTACCTTTAAATTAAATTATGTGTATTTTTTAAATTTTTGGATGAGTTTTGCCATAAATATTTAGAATATTGTAAGAATCTCTCAAAAAATTCTTAAATTATTAAAAATATTTTTGTAAAAACTCATTCAAAATTTAAAATGATACACATGAGTTGACAGAAAATCAGAGATCAATATGATAATGAAAATTTCGTAGAGGACTAAAAGTCGAAGCAATATTTTAAAGAAACTAAAACTAAAATTAAAATATTTGACAAAAATATATTTAAACTATATTTTTCTCTTACGGATACATTTCCCCATTCTTTAAGTTACTTATGTTAATGTCAAAGAAAAAGAAAAAATGCAGGAAAATGTATGTGTTATGAGTATTAACAAAACATGTACATCCTATGATTTTGTTGTTGTTAAACCCAATGTACTTCTTATGCTTATCAATAACAAGTGGTTTTTTTTTCCTCTCTCTATTTACCCTTAAAAAAGGTGTGAACTAATATATATCACACAAAAGAAATTATGGTTATCATGATCTTTTATCTCTTATCAATATCATACTTTAATTGTGACTTTTGCTATTAGACATTTGGCATGCTATAAATACTAAAACAGTCTTACTCATCAAACTAGACCTTATCCCTTATAAGCATCTTATAAAAAATATTTATTCTTCCGAATTCTATATTCTTAATTATTTTCCATTAGTTCTTTCAAAAAAAAATAATTTCCATTAGTGGTTCCTCTTGGTGGATGTTGGTATGACCCACGTCCTTAAACCAGCATTGAGGAAAGATTATAATTATTTTCCATTAGTGTCACAATATCTTTATTATTTTCTTAACCTATTTGAGTTAGTCTGCGATTCGATTTTTTCAATGTTAATTTTAGTGGGTTAGTTTAAATTTTGATCTTGACAACCCAATAATTTAGATTCTTAAAATTGAGTTAATACCTTAATCCCTCAAATAGCCACCATAAAACAAAAAAAGTAATAAAAATATATATTATACCTTGTAATTTTGGATTTTACATATTTTAACATCCACACTGTTAATAAAATATTTGAAAGTCTTGTTTTAAAAAATATATATTTGAAAGTCTAAAATTGGCCTCTACAAATGGTTAAAATATGAAGAATCTAAAATTAAATGGGTGAATTCTGTATATTTTTACATGGCTATTTTCATATTTCGTTCAAATCACGAGTTTTGATGTATCAACCTTTAAAATTGTATCCTAAAATAGTTGAGTTAATAAGGGTCTGTTTGGTGCACATGATATGATAGAGACATGATTGGACTAGAAAATGGATAAGGATATGATAGGATAGTGACATGATAGACACTTATCCTATCATGTGTTTGGTGCACACATGATAAGAAAGATGATTGGGAACAAAAATTCATATTGTTTAATTAAACTTATGAGGAATTGAACTAATTTATTGAATATTTTGGGAATTGAATCGAAATTGAATTGATATTAATTTAAATCGATAATAAATCCCTTATTCAGCTGCTTGAAGAAAGAATTGATATTGAAATAAAAAAAAACTCAACATACTGCATGTGAAAATCATTATAAGGAATTGAATTGAAATAAAAAAAATTGAATTGAAGAGAAGAAGAAGATCACGAAATGAAAACTAAGGATAAAAA
>Ga0315913_1006868_pt1 | contig 13733 bp, 10 predicted proteins | sample MpolsnodulesMG_FD_207736 | JGI IMG/M metagenome (GOLD analysis project Ga0315913, IMG submission 207736) | Medicago polymorpha root nodule microbial communities from Los Angeles, California, United States - small nodules | ecosystem: Host-associated > Plants > Roots > Nodule | place: USA... | reverse complement strand
AGCTTTAAATTCTTCAGCTCCTGATAAACTTCAGCTTCTGGTGATCTTGTTTCTAATGTGGTGCTTCTGATGAACTAACTTCTGATGACGTCATCACTTCAGGAGCGCTTTGAACTTCAGAAGCACTTTTCTTTAGGAGCTCCAAGCTTCCTTTTTGTTGATTCTTTTGCTCTCTTTTGTTCTTCGAGAATCTTATAAAGATATAACATTTTGTCTATGGTCCTGTACACTTGAACAAATATTAGCATATCCAATTGACAATTTTTAATACCTTGTTATCATCAAAACTCTAAGGGTTACTAATTGTTTAAACATTATTCGTTTCACCAATCTCCCCCACTCTAAGGGTAATGTTTGTAAAACATATTTTGTTCCAACACGCGCAAGGAAAGCCATAGGGTGGAAAAAGTAAAACTCTTTCCTTTTTTAGAGGATTCTGTCGGAGTCTATGTTGCTTTTGGTTTAAAAAAAAATCATTTTACATTTTGTTGATGTTTGTTATATTGTCTCTACGCGCATATAAGCACTGTTAATTTAGTCTTGTTACCATGCAAGAGTAGTACAATTTGGAGTTTTGTGGGTTAGGATTGCCTTAATAACGTTTTCAGCATAGCATCTGATTCAACCACAACGTTTCTGAATTTCATCTCCTTTGCAACAATCAGAGTGATAGATAAATCTCATCTGATTTTAGGCTAGCTAGATAGTTTTATGTTACCATTAGAAGGGAAGCACTCCCTCCCAAACTAGAGTATACAAAATAAAACTAACTACTTTCTAAAATAACAAATCGATTAGACCCAAACTAATTCATCTTCATTCGATGATCCATAAAGAACATAACAATAATTATTAATTTTAGTCCCCTAAAAAAAAATATTATTAGTAGCACTACTTTATTAGTTAGTTTTTTTTTTTTTTTGAAGAAGTATTACTAGTTAGTTCTTTTACAAACGACATAACAATAATTTTTATAATTTATTAGTGATATACTAGTTTTTTACACACTTTATTAATAATATACTTGGGTTCAGGAAAATCTGCATTTTTGTTTCCTAGAACCAAATAGATCAAAGTAAAATTCAAAGAATTTTTTGGCCAAATTAAAGGCACGAGTTAGCCAATGTTTTCTCCTCAATGAGCTCTTGAGCTGTTTTATCCATCTTTTCCCTTGAGAATTCATCAATCTTGAGCCCTGTCAAAGTATCAAATATAATAATATCATACAACAAACCACATGATATTAATACTTTTTTTCCTTTCAAAATCATCTAGCAACTTTAGAAAACAAATTATCATAACATAAAATTGTTGTGATTACTGATTTCTTCATCAAGGTTAACATTATTAAAACTGACCATTTGCTAGAACTAGGAAGAGCAAAATTTTAACTTAAGTTCAATGTAGTGTATAAGAAGATAAAACAATGTACCTTGTACAATATTCCATTCTCCTTTGTCACATGTAACAGGAAAAGAGTAAATGAGACCAGGTTGGATACCATAAGATCCATCACAATACACTCCCATTGATACCCATGTTCCCTGAAATAGATCATCCAAATGTAAATAAAGCACAAAGTATAAGTGATGAAATTAATTTTACATGAGACAAATTAAGAAAAACGAACCTTAGGCGTTCCTAGAACCCAATCACGAATATGATCACAAGCAGCACTTGCTGCTGATAATGCACTAGACAGCTTCCTTGCTTTGATAATGGCACCCCCACGTTGCTGAACAGTTGTGATGAACTCACTGTTTAGCCTAACACAAATGAAAAATAAACTTAATTTCCTAGTGGATGAGATTGCTTTGCATGTGCTTGGAATATTTATTTAGAGCATGGACATGCTTTTATCATCAGCAAAGATAGTCAGATTGAGAAGGTTTGAAACTGAGGTACCAATTATCATCAGCAACTAATTCTCTGACATGCTTCTGGCCATTACTTGTTGCCACGGTTGTGTGGTTGACGTCTGGATATTGAGTTGAGGAGTGATTTCCCCAAATGATAACATTTTTCACATCACTAACATGAACATTTAGCTTCTCTGAGATTTGGCCTAATGCTCTATTATGATCAAGTCTAGTTAGACATGTTATATTTTTCTCAGGGATTGATGGAGCAAATTCTTTCAATATTAGAGCATTTGTGTTTGCTGGATTGGCAATTACTAGCACCTGCATTCAGAAATAATTGGAAGTCACGAATATAAGAGGAGCAACTTATGTCCGAGGGACTAGGATGCATAGTGATCCAAATTTGTCAAGCCATTTCTATTCATTCTACACTGTGAAGATACAATCAAGATTAGGATTGTTCATGTTTCGGTTTAGAAAGGAAATTATAACTATTTGGTAAGACTGAACTGTTAATGGTTTGTCTCGACACAAATTGGTATGAAGTTTGGCGCTTCAGTTAAGAGTTTTCGATCTAAAACTACCTTTACAGAAAACCAAATTGTGCCTTTTCAAACCTAACTATACTATAAAGAGGGTGAGAAAGTGTTTCTAACTTTACAATCTGCAGCAGCATTCTCCTCCAAAGCTGAAGCTTGAGCCTTGTAAATTGAAACATTCTTAGACATTACATCTTTTCTTTCCATTCCTTCCTTCCGTGGGAATCCGCCAACCATAACAGCAATGTTTACATCCTTGCAAGCTTCAACAACATCCGTAGTAGCAACAACACCTATATATTACATTTTTATATGCACAAATACTATTATAAGATATATATTCATAAAGAAAACCATGATGGAATATGATTAATTGTGCTAAGTTCAACATTAACTTAAAAAAACATGCCTCTAAGAAGTGGGAAAGCAGCATCAATTAGCTCCATCTTCACCCCTTTAAGTGCCTCCAATGCTGGTTCAATATCAAGCATATGCAAAATTACAGGTTGATTTGGGCCTAACATCATCCCTCTTGCTATCATTGGAACAAGTGCATATCCAATTTGTCCTGTTTTTAAACAAATCAAAATTAGAAGGTACATGTCAATAAAGTTTAAATGTAATGCTTCAAACAAATTTTAATAAAATACAACAAATGTAATATGGAACAAAAGTATGTGACTGGTAATATAGAACATAACATTTCATAAGGTTAGCCAAAAATTAATTCAACTAAGAACATAAAAAATGTATCAAATAAATGTAACATGCCTGCAGCACCAGTGACCAATACCGTGACCGGTTCTTTCTCAACTTTGAGAAGATCACTCATGTATCTAATGATCTTCCAAAACAAAAAAGTACAAAATAAAACAACAACAATTTTTTGAAGGACCGTATGGTCCATAATATCCAAACCAAACATTTCCATGTTCACTCTTTGTTAGGATCCTAAGGAAACAATCTACTTCACCATGTTTTTATATAACAAGTTAGAACATCAATTTGAAATTAAAGAATCCATGCATGCATGTTACTCTTGAGCAAAGCAATCATCATATACCAGAACCAAGCCCGCAAGAAATGCAAAGTACAAGAGAATAACACGTACCTTAGCAACAAAGAAAAGAACTTTTTTTTTTTGGAATTTTATCAACGAATGATTATATACATGCAAATGAAATATAAAATCAATATTAGGAAAGAAAAAGTTGTTTTTCCCCCTGTGATCTTTAAGGGTCTATAAAATTACACAGTACACTTTCAGAGTTACTTTCATAAATGAGAAATAGAAATTTCATTGAACATCCATTTGCAGCATATCATATCACAAAAATAAAGAGGGTGTCATTCATTTAAAATAAACAAATAACTAAACTATATATATATAACATCCTCCAAAAAAATTAAGTCACATAAAATTTATTAGTTTGGGCCACATAAAATACAACAAGAATAACTCTTAAAGAGAGAATATAAAAACGAAGTTCTTGTTTTCAAAGGCTTTTTAGAATGTGCTATTTTTTATTTATATCAAATGCTTCTCAATATTTTCCAATTCATCAACTTCAACTTTTTCCTAAAAAGTATTTTTTATATGGCTATAGAATGCCATTGTAAAATAACAGACACTATTTATAAACTTTTTTTTTTTTATAAAAACAAAACGATATTCATTAATTCGATTTGAGGGTATATGAGATACAATAACTTTTTCAAAATCGTTAAAAACATAAAGAGTGAATCTATGAACAAACTCACATAACCCAAGTTAATAGCATACAACGACAAAATGCCTACAATTAATATGATATATTCTAAGTCACCGAAATATTCATGCTTCCGGATCTGCAACGTCAAATCATTGATTGAATCTATAATTGACTGAAGTTGATCTTTCAATAGGAACCAAACGAACACCGAAATAAGACGTGAAATCAAACGATGCACAAGACGGCGAACAACACAACGACGCACTCAGACGACAAAATCACAAACAACACAAAATGAAAAACTTGATACGTGTGAAAACCACTTATTTAAATTGAAAGAAAGGAAAAAAAGATGCATGGGTGATTCTAGGTCAAAAAGTGACCTAAAACCAACCATCCTCGATGAATGAAGGAGAAAGAAAATTTAGAGAGAATGTGGAGTTTCTCTCACTAAAAAACTAGGAGCCGCTATTTTTTTACTTCACTACTTATAAAATGTTGTTGCACAGTTTTGTGTGATTTAAAAACGATCCCTCTAAACGATTGACTTTCGCACTTAAACCTCGTACAACTTTAATATATTTGTGAGGAATCTTCCTTCTCGTAATAAATAATACAATATTTGTCTTTGATGCATAAAAAGACTAGATGAAGTGTACAACATTGACTAAACTATAACTCCATTTTATTGAATACGAATTGATTTACTATCGATTGAAAAACAAATATTAAATGAAATCTAGTATAATAAGTTTTTTTAACAAGGTCTAATACAATAAGTTAATAAATAGCTTTGGATTTAAAAAAATGCCCAAAATAATAAAATGTAACTATAATATAACTATTAGCTTCAAAGTACATGGAACTTATTCTACCTCTTTCAATTTAGTTGTAATGGTTTTCTTTTTCTTTCTTTTATTAGATATTCTCATCTTTAATGACTCACTTTGGGTGAACTCCATCAATTTTGGTAGTTAATGCAATTTCATTATTAACAACAAATAAATCATGGCATTTTAAAATTTGATTCGGGCTTCAAACATATTGGGTCGTTGTTAAGGAGATAATGATTGCTCTATACGTCTCTAAGATTTCTCAACCACTTAAATAAGCAGTTCGGAAGTTACAATCCTATAAAAAAAAATACAAACCAAAAGTAATTATTGATAAATTGGAAAACTTTTGAGTAAAACTGAGAGGTCTGTGGAGCAATTCTCGAAGATAATTGATTGTAATATTTGGAAAATGTACATAAAAGGTTTTGTTGGACTTGGACATTCTAGAAAGCGATCGCAATTTATAAACAAGGGAATTCTGATTTCACAAACATGTTTCACGAAAAGCAAGCTGTGTTTAAGGAAAGGTAAGGTAGGAGAGAAAAATGGTGTTGGAATAATTCCAACACACATGTGATGGAAAGGAAAGACTAGTCACCACTCACCACCAATCAAGCGATTGATGTTTTAGCTGGTAATCGATATTTCCTATTATGTCACAATGATTGTTGGTATTTGGGAATGGCCAGCAAAGGAGAGGAAAAAGTGAAAGATGTGATGAATCAGAAAAGCAAATAAAAACAAAATCGCTTGCAAAAAATAAAATTGTAATGTAATAATAATACTAGCTCATTATAAATTTTAAAAAGTTACTTAATTCAAAGTTTTAAGATTCACATATTCTTGAATGATCACAAGATCAAATCTATATTTCTTTAGAACTTGATTATTTTTGTATGATACAAGACCAAATTTATTTTTACTTGAGAATTGGGGGTTAACAAAACAAAACTGTAGTGTTTAGACATATTCACACAATGAGGTACTACTTGTAATAATTTAAAAAGAAATTGATTTAACATTTTGAAAGAAAAAAATATATAGTGTGTGTCTTACTACTATAGAGTTGACTATCTCTACATTGATAATTTATCTTTTTCCTTTTTCAAATTAAATATGAGTTTATACCATTAAACTATTTTTTATTAGTTCACTTGTATCACAAATTTGTATACATTATTATACCATTAAAATTGTTTAATCATTTGAGAGAGGAGCTCCACCTTCTCTTTAAGTTTTCTTTCTTCTTTACTCATAAAATGTTTGGTTTTTGAACATTCTTTTCCTAGAAATCACTCATATGTATTTTTTTCTATTCTTTTATTTAAATAAGTGATTTTCAAATAGAGTGAATTTTGTTTTACGGTTTTTGTGATTTCGTCATCTTGATGCAAAGTTGTTTGATTTTCCGTCTTCATGCGGTGTTCGTTTGACTCATATTGAAAGATCGGTTTGAATTCATTGCATTTGCAAATTTGAAAACACCAGTATTCTGGTCACTTTGATTTGATCATAAGCATTTTGTCATTGTATATTATAAAATTGAATATCGTTAGTTTGTACGCATATCCATCATTTTTTTCGTTTTTAGTGATATTCAATTTGTAATTGTATTCAATATCTTTATCAATTTGAATGAATAAATATTATTTTCTTTTTGTAAGGGGGCTTAAAGAGAAATGTTCCAACCACTAAAGCTTTAGTTTTAGGCCTACCAAAAAAAAAAAAACACATCACAGACCTCCATTGTTAACCCTCGATGACTAACATTTTAGAAGCAACACTTGCTTGATCACAACTCCAAATAAAATGATTCAAGTACACATGTAAGTGAAAAAGGGTGAAAGAATAATGAAATAATTAACTCATGCATTTCATGTGTTTGAGTCCAAATCTTTTTTATTTAGGATTATAATCTAGCAAGTGTTGCTCACGTTTTAGACTCCTCAATGTTCTCTTTTACGAAAAATACTTAAAAGATCACAATAATTTGAACACAATATTTAAGCAGATACACACCAAAATATGACTCTCAAATGGTTATGATCACTCAAGAGTTCCTCCTCATGTACTTGTAAAACAGATAAAAGATAAAGAGGAGCTGCTCAACCTCACCTCAGAACATAGTTGCTGGCAGCAGCTGTTGCACCACATTTTGACTATTTATAAACAACTCTCAACTTATGTTTGGTTTTACATTGGGCTGATATATCATTAAGTTTCAGCCCAACCCATTTTTTCTTGTTGGTTGATACTCAATCTCTCTTTAAAGAGTTTCTTTTTCTACCCTTATATTTCCAAAAAATATCACATATGTTGGAAAAAATAAACTCTTTGTTGGGAAAGTTTTTCTTCTTTTTTTAATAATCTAGAAAGTAAAAAAATAAAAAATAAAAGCAAATAACTTAAGTGATTTGCGGGTTGAAAAAGAAGTTTCCTTCCTTTAAACCCAAAGTATCTTTCATCTTATGAGCTGAGTCATTTTTTGTGCATGATGTTAATGTTACCAAGATTGTAAATATTTTATGAAATGATTCACCCAAAAAAAGACAGATTTTGTAAAATGTTTGATTTAAAAAGGCACATATGGACATTTCATATAGATGGAGAGTCAACATCTATGTCAGCTTTTTTCTTCATAAGCACAATTTCGATCTCCCTCTCTTCATCTACCACTGCCCTACTCATTTTGGACTCTCATGCTCTTTCGTTGATCATTTCCCAAATTTACATGCAAATGCTAAAATGTCAATTATATGCGGTGGTGTATTATCTTTCTAGTGAAGTTAATCCTCAAATTATATTATATCTCGATTTAATTAACAAAATAACACTTTTCTTAAAAACTCTAATAAATTAAACATTTTTATGCTGATTTTTCTCAAGGTTCCAATTCTACAATTTATGGGAAAAGAAACAGGATCAATGAAAAAATTTAAAAAAACATGTGATATTATACACCTAAAATTAAACAGTTATAAACCGGTGTATGCCCCAATCTAAACTAACTTGTGTATGGATGAATTTCACTTAGGTGTCTTTTAAGTCCGGTGAATTTGATATCTTTGTTCATATTTTTTTCTTAACCAATCATTGTTTTATTTAAATAATTTATTTTAATAGTTCATCTATCTTTAAAGAAAAATGATATATCGAGCGAAATGGAACCTCACGAATATATCCTGAAGTATATTTCTTCTTGGCAGTTTTTTGTTGACTTCCATCTTTTCTCATGACTTCCCTTGAATTTTGCTCCACTCTTATTTGTAATTGGTTGATTATTTTTTCGCTTGATTTAGCAACACTCATCCCTAAATACATTAAAATCACCAAAATATAAAGTCACTCAAATGAAATCCTTGTAAGTATCTAGAGCCCATTTTTCCTAAGTCAGTGAATCACAAATACATGTCAATTTGACTCCTCTCATGCAGAACCCATAATTTCTAAAAAGAAAGGATCGTTCTTAAGTTCTATTCACCTAAGGTAATCGATCATGTTCGAAATGTATAGAACATTTTTAGGGCCAAAGAGGTAGCTAGGTAGATTGATTCGTGATGGATTCGGGATAATTTCTCTTACTATGTGTAGCATTTTCCTAATTGGTTACGAGCCTTAATTTAGGCAAGTTGTTATTTTCTTAACGTATATTTTTTTTTTTTGTCGAGTAGTCTAAATTTATTTATTTTAAAGGTGAATAAACGAAGTGTTTGGAGTTTAATTCCCGACCCTCATATATCATAATGTATTACCACTACCAATTAAGTTAATCTCACATAAACTTCTTAACCTATTTCTAGGCATACTTACACCAGTACACATTGTCCTAGGCATCATTTTCTATAAGTTATTGAAATGATATTTTATGAATGAATTTCGATTGAAGACAAATTGTTTGTGAAAATTTGAATCTTAATTGAAACAATTGTCAGACAAACTTATTTACCTTTCTATTAAACTTGATATCGCCAGAACATTACCCCTTCCCTACAAATGAGAGGATTAAGACAAAAGGAAAACATCACAAAGAGATCAAACATTATTGTAAGATAAACGTGTGATTCAGTCCACGGAAGGTTCCTTATATAACTAGTTTCCACATAAACGTACGTATGAGTACCACCATTTAACTTTGGCTCCACCATTTTAACCATCTATATTTTTAATTCCGCTTAGTAACAATTTTTAGCTTGTAGTTATATATATTTTCATCTCTCACATTAAATTGGTTCACTCAAAATAATTAATTATCATCGATATTACCATAAGGTCCGAACTAAATAATCAAAATATGAAGCTCACCTAATTGAACTAAGCCAAACCACGATTTGATATGTACAAATTAACTTCACACGGAATGAAAATACCATGGAAGTAATATATATTGCAAAGGGGAAGTTGTCAATAATGGCAAAAAGGAAACCAACTTGCTCAACATTTTTCCTTTTATTTTATCTTGTTCTATAGTTGTTCTCTTCTTTTTTTGGTTGCAATTGTGTGATTTAATTTAATTAATCTTTAGATTCATTCCTACATCGATGTGGATCTTGTCATCTTGTTACTGCCTGCTTTAAAATGTGATTAAAGGACAAAAAAATAATTGTATATAACTTACAAACTACGGATAAAGAATAGACAACCAAAAAATAGAATAGACAACACTATGGATTAAATACGATGGGTAATCTATAAGGATATCTGCCACAAAACAATTAATGGATTGAAAATTAACGACTTCAAGATCCAATTTAAATCAATCAAATTAGTTTAGATTTTTCTATGGTTTAGGTTCAAACCGAATCAAACCAAACTAAACAGATATATTTAATTACTATTTTTTTAAAACTATATTACTACATATATTATTCTAAAAGATAAGTTGTATTCATGTAGTTTTTAATGATTGTATATTTTTTTTTTTCATTGTTTGTATTTGTCAGTTAAATTCAACAACTTTTTAGATTCAGCTACCATTAACGACGATCCTTGGCCAACCATGCAAAGTAGTTATTTCGCTCAAGTCTTAAATATGTGATTGGTGTCCCTTTAAGTTAGCTCCTAAAACCTTGCATAAACGGCTTTATATTCTTGAAAGATGATACCAATGGATTGAGGGGTCAATAACAACAACAAACAAAATTAAATGTATTGATTTTTAGGCGAGTTGATCCTTCAAAACTAGTTCACTAAAATTTCAAATGGTTCAGTCTAAAATAGTATGCTAAATAGGTTGACCCGACATGCTCAAATCGTTTTGCCATCATCCTATGTTATATGTTGTATCCATGTGATTATTTCTGGAATTGGAGCTGAATTCTGCTCACAAGGTGTTTTTTGGGCCAAAGAGGGACCCATCATTTGACTATTGAGAATTTTGCATGAATTGACACTCTATGTCTTCTTAATGTGGAAGCATTATCACCACAAGATTCAAACCAAGTTCACAACACAAGCTGCTCCATTAATGATTGTTATTTGGACACTTTCAATATCTTCTCTCTCTTGCATATTGCAAATATATCTAAGGTTTCTCAGTTTCACTATGATTTCCTTTTGAATATTAGACTTCAAAAATGGTCTCAAATCAAATTATGAACAATATATTGTACACATCAAATGATCAAGAGCTATATATATTAGCTACTTAGCTATAGCTCAGTGTGAGGGAGAATAATAATAATAATATTTGTGTAAGTAGTAAGTACCATTCCAATATTGACATGATATACCATTCTTTTTGTTGCAAGAGTTAAATATATAATAATACAGATAGATAGATAGATAGATTGACCTGCATGGCCATGTATTGCATTATATAATAGTACTGAACTGAACTATATATGCCTTAGATTTTGTACAAAATAAAGTGCAGATATTGATTATTACGGTTGAATACATATAGCAGTTTAATGATCCTTAAAGGTAAACGGTAAGTCAACTCAAAGATATTGATCTCCCATACCTTTCGTCTTTGCAGAATTTCAAATTCATCATTAATTTAGTTATTGAGCATATTTAACATAATTTGTTCGATTTTAAAATCAAGTCAAATACTATACTTTTTTTTTTATATAATTTATTTAAAATTTTATACTTTTATTTTTTATGATTAAACATTACAAATAGTAATTTTCTGTTCCTACCACCACTCACGAGGTTTGTTCTCAATATCTCGCATAAGAGATTCGACTCCAATTTTAATCAATTAAATTTCAATCAAAATTCTTTGGTCAACTGAAATTGGTCATTTTTAAACCATTTGAAATGAATTAAACTGTGTTAAAAAAACTTGTGCAACAAATTTAATTAACACATGTAAAAGGAATATTGTTGGTAATCCCACTTTAATTGCGATTCGGACGTTAGATAAGGGTTTATAAAGAGGAGATACTCCCCATCTTACAAGTCAGTTTGTAAGGATGAGTTATGCATAAAATTTCAACATGGTATCAGAGTGTATCCAAGATCTATCGTTGGCATCCGCATTGCCACGCTTCATGCCCATTGAATCTAAGCGTGAGGGAGTGTGTTGGTAATCCAACCTTAATTGCGATCCGGACACTAGATAAGGATTTATGAAGAGAAGACATTCCTCACCTTACAAACTGGTTTGTAAGGATGAGTTATGCTCCAAATTTCAACAAATACTCAAAATCTATTACAAAGAGACAAATGCGTAAACTTTAGACAAGAAAATGAGTTAGTCCAACAAATTAAGAAAACTAAATATGCATTCTACTCTCTACTAATAAATCAAAACCAAGACGAACATTTGACATGGTTTACCACCTCCAAAATATTCGCCATATTTCTGTTAAAAGAGATGTTCAAATATCAATGAAAAGAGAGAAAAAAGAAGTTGTCACATAAGTTGTATAAAATGAGTTGTTTAAATATCACTACTATTACTTTCCAACCAATTTACCAAACCTTTCTTAGCCAAATTGAACCATGCTAGGTAACAGTAACACTGTAGATGAATTTAAGAACAGCCAGCCCAATAATGGTTTTATGATGCATAACAAAGTGAGTGAGTGTATTAGAAGAACAATCACATGGGGATGAAACTTTAATGCAAATACAACAAGGCATTTACACTGAAATAATGAAACAGGAGCAGTTGCACTTGTTATAAAAAGTCATTTTCAATGGTTCAAAAATGAAATAAAGGAAAGGGTTATGTTTTGTGAAAAGCAAGAAAGCGAAAATTCAATTAAGCAAAAATCTCTTATAGCTAGCTAGCCAGCCAGACAGACATATATGAATTAATCATGACGATCATCTGACCTGGGTACCACTGATCATCAAACAGACCAAACTCAAAACAGATTGTGGGTCCCATCAAATTTAATGTCTCAGATTATTAACCCCATCCATTCTCACCCGTTCACTGTCCTTGTTTATTACATTACATTACTCCTATTTTTCTTGCTTTCTTTACTTATTTATATTTATCACATTGCCCTCACCAAAATAAAAAATAAAAAAATTTATCACATTGCTAATTAATTAATTACTTCTGCTACCTATAATATATAGCCTGCTACACCCAACATAACACACATCTCTTTTATGCTGCTTTTCCTATACTTATTTCAGCAATAAACCAGAGCAGTTGGGTCTTTTGAAACTGGGCCACGTTAAAATAAATTTTATATATATTATAGTCAAATTAGCTCCCTGATAAATATTAGGGTTAAAAATGTTCTTAGTCTCTATAAATATACCAACTTTTCGTTTTAGTCTCTGTCTTTACTTTTGGTCTCTCTTTTAAAGTAAACTCATATGTAGAATTCATATTTTTGAATAAAATTTTGCAGAAAAATTCATAATATTATAAGAATCTCTCCCAAAAAAATTTAGATTTTTTTAACTAAACATGAATTTAATATGAATTTTTATATTTTTGATGGTTAAAAATTCATATTAAATTTATGTTTTGTTAAAAAATTCTTTTTTTTTTGGGAAATATTTTTAAAATACTCTACACATTTCTTCACAATTTCATTAAAAAAAAAATACTAAAATTAACTTAAAAATAGGGACCAAAAGTAGTGATTGAAAATTTTATAGGGACTAATAGTTGAAGGAAAATTTTAGAGGGACTAAAACGAAAATTTGGTATATTTATAGGGACCAAAAACATATTTAACCCTAAATATTAATATTAATATTATCATTATCAACTCATTTTCTATATTTGTCAAAAAGAAAAACTCATTTTCTATTAATACGCCGTGTTTTGTCACATATTATAATTTATCTAATTTGAAGGATTAGTTTATACAGTTGCGCTAATAGATATTCACATATAAAAATCATTTTATGTTGCTCAAAATTTAATGTGTTCTTATAGTATGCTCATTTGATATTGAGTTGGTTATTCTTTCTAAACAATTTGCGAAGGACTTAAATTCTCTAAACTGTTCTATGCCTCTATGGTATAGCATTGGTAGAAACACCTAGATTTTGAGAAATAAATTAAATATCACTTAAAATCTAACAATAAAGCGATTCTAAGGGATCCAAACATCAAGTATCAATCTCTAGCCAGTTGTTTCAAAGAATTGTGGTTAAATTGACTTGGGTTAGTAGTGAATTTGACAAAATTATAATGAAATCATAATTTTGCAAAAATTTGACAGTCAATTGTGATTCCATTGAACTCACAAACAATCCAAACATGTTCTAAATCGTTCTTAATGCATATATAATATTGTCTATCAATACACTATAAAGGGCATTAGCCCAATATGCATGTACTCAAGGGTGGCCCTGAGGGTG
>Ga0315913_1006866_pt1 | contig 13734 bp, 6 predicted proteins | sample MpolsnodulesMG_FD_207736 | JGI IMG/M metagenome (GOLD analysis project Ga0315913, IMG submission 207736) | Medicago polymorpha root nodule microbial communities from Los Angeles, California, United States - small nodules | ecosystem: Host-associated > Plants > Roots > Nodule | place: USA... | reverse complement strand
AAATTTAGGGTCAACTTTGAAAATTGGAAAATAAGGGTCAATTTGCAAATTTTTAGGGGTCAATTTTTAATTTTTGAAATTTTAGAGGGGTCCCTTTGTAATTTAGGGGTCAACTTTCACTCTTCCAATATTGTTACCTAGGTTGGGATGAAGTAGAGATGAATGCTTGATTCACCACCTCTCCTAAAAAGGAGTTGGGCTTGATGCTTGATGTAATTGTCTCTCTTAAAAAGAAGTCAAGTTTGATGTTTGATGTCATTGCGTCTTCTAAAACGGAGTTGAGCTTGATACAATCACCCCTCAAGCAAAGGAGTTGAGCTTAGGCTTTATTTGGATGCTAAAAGGAAAGAATGTTTAAGGAATGAAAGTGAGTGGAAAGAGAGTGGAAAGTAAGATGATTTTTTGATTGTTTGGTATGAGTGAAAGTGAAAGAAAAGAATGATGTATTTCTTTTTGAATGTCACAAATACCCTTATATATAATATATAAAAGAATGATGTCAGCAGGGACAAAATAGGAACAGCAAAAAATTTGTAGCTATCATCCTACTTTCTGTCCATTAGAGAGGGGAAAGTTTATGTGTGGGCCCCACACCCAATTTGTTTTTTTAATGCCACTATTCTTTGGATCCAAAGGAGGGAAAAGATATTGAAATCCATGCTTTCTTTCCTTGATGTATCTTTCCTTATACCTTTCCGTAGATCCAAACAATACCTTAATGTTTACATATGGTAGAGATAGCTTCTCAAATTTATACACGATAATAACAACAACTGAAAATTGGTGGATTCACTAAATAAGATAGGAACTTCAATGATTAAATGATGGTGATGATTTTTTTTTGAAAGAATAAATGATGGTGATGATTTTCACCACTTAAGTGTTTCACCATGAGAACAAGATAATAATTGCTACGGCCAAATGATATTGGGTATGATGGCGAGACATTCTCGCCAGTCAAGTGTTTCACTATAAAAATGAGAGTGTCACCATGACAAGGTATTCCATATGACGGGACTTAAAATTTAGTCAAATCCAAATAACGAAATACAAATATTTATAGCTTTTCGAATCTACTCATCCTATAAGTGTGTTAAGATCTTCTCACAGAACAATGATTTCAAAATCAAATAAATTTAACGATGTTCTTTGTACCTTCCAATAAAGATTGCAAAATGCACCAATTTTACTACGACAAGTGATACAAACCTATAATGAATAACTAATTGGATCCAGACCATTATAGATGTTTATCTCAGATTTTTGTCTTAACACTTCACTCTTACAAACCTCCTGTTTGAGAGGTTGTGGACTATCATAAAATATATCAACATCTATCTCGGTTAGGACTCAACCGACTAGGTTAGATGCAATAGCCGAGAAGGGAAGTCCATGATTTGAGCTTTATTGACTACATGATTTCATGACCTCCACTACTCTTCCTATTCTACTACTTCGTAACATCTAATCTAACCACTATAAATAGAGAGGTTTGAAACATAACCACATTCTACCATTTAAATACCTAGGCCCTTAATCTCGGCATAGCGTGGAGCAAAAACACCCCTTACAATTGCATGTTCAAGCAAGAACAACGCTTTGATTCATACATACGTAAAGAGATACGAGATTGAGAGCTAGGGAATGGTTTTTTAAGTGGAGATATATACATACGTAAGCCAGATGTAATGGGGATTAGGGAGCTTCAATGACTATTAATTAATCAAATCATGACATTAACACTTAAACATAACAAAGCACATTCTCACCTACCACTATATACACGTACTCATTTCATCATGATGCCCTCACATCCTCACCAAACCCTCTTTCTCATTTCTCGAACCCACCTTGCCGCCCTAAATAAATTAAACAATATTCTCTCTTAAAATAATTACTACATTCTTAACCATCACCCTTTTTCAAAATTAAAAAGCATTGCCAAATCCCCTACCAATTTAATCATATACATATATACGTATACTCAACTCATTCCTTAAAAAAAAAATTATATACATATGTGTACTCATAATTACTCCAATTTTCTTTTCTTTTACTATTACTTGTTTCCTATAAACGTTTGAATCATATTAAATCAAGAAAATGCGTAGCGCTTAATTCAAATATCAATATCTTAGTAGGGTAAAATTTTCGCTTCAAAAAAAAGTAAGGTAAAAGTTTCAAGTTTCTAAAACAATTAATATTGAAATAGAGTAAGCAAATAGTTATCTCGAAAAATGTTAAGGTCAATTGAAAACAATGAGCCCCAAAATGGAAGAACTAAGTTTGTTACGGATTCATCCATAAGATACTCGTACTCGTGATCCCCTCAACAATATTACCCTAATTCAACCTAATCTTCACTTATAAAAAGATATACATCATAAGAGAAATTAATGTAGACATTCTTTTTAATAAACCTCACACTCTACTCAATTAAATTTTGCCCTCTCAAAACGTTCTTGAAAATGGTTTTTGAACCCTAATTTTCAAGGGATTCGTTCCCGAGGTAAATCGTGGAAAATATTGTGTTCTTCGAGGATTTCAATCTTTTTCAAGGGGTTTTACCTCCTATAAAACTAATATTATTTTTATAGTGACTCATCTATAGAGACACATTTTACAAATGAAAAAATAATAATAAATCACAAGTGCTTACCCTAGATCAGAAACAGAAAATACATAAAAAAACATGATGTCGTGGATTCGAGGTCGAAACCTACTTCACTCTTGTGGGCAGACATATCCTTTAACCTTGACTAGAGAACTACTATTTCAATGCACCATAAGAGTCTTATATTTCTTTGATATCGAGACTAAATGTAGTTTCTAAGCAACATACATTCTTTATCCATCGATGCACATTTTATAAAACACAAAATCATAAGGACTTACACAAAATCTAAAAGCAGACAAAACAATTGAAACGTGATGCATAGACTGTTGTGGCACCTTCCTTAGTCAACGGATGAAAAGGAATGCGGCTAAAAAGCTTAGACGTTAACATAAATAAAGCTTGAAGTAAAAACAAAATTTATAACGCATATTACTTTAACTTCATGCATATATAGACCAAAATTGATCAGTCAAATACATGACTGCGTATATAATACCTTAAAAGCTTGATTTTTGCACGTGCAAAAACTTGAAATATAAAATATGTATCACCTCACAAAAACATCCAACATTTTTTTTTTGTTGCTACAGAAAAACCTTATTTTTATTTTTGGTACAGAACATCCAACATATTTCTAACTAAGGCTGTTTTGGCTTTTTGGGGATACAGTCATAAATATACACAAACTATATTAACAATCAATTCACCTAACTTCAGCACCATTTTTTGACTAAATATTCAATCACCAACCCTAAACTCAAGTACAATGTACATGCACTCTTTTCAAATCTCATTCATCTGAAAATCCCATAAAAATATCTATATTCTAAAACCTTAACAAACAAAAAATGTTAAAAATGGAAAGATATAAATTGTAAAAGGCAAATGAAAGTATTTAAACAATTTGGGATTTTTTTTCCTTCACAAATTTGAACTTTTATAACAAATAACATGATAATACACACTATATATTTTAATTTTTGTTTTATATCAAGATTTAACTAAGATCAATATCAAAACAAATCTCTCCTATGAGAAAGTAGAAGAAGGACTCCATGGTGTCATATCCATAGGATAACTCCCCAAAACTCTTAAGAAAGATGTGAACTCTTGAACTTCAGCAAGTGCATTTTGTGCCCTAACCTCAGCCATAGAAGCCTCAAAATCAATATAAAACATATACTCAAAATGTTTAGCTGTTCCTTCATTTTCATCATCCACAACTCGAATTGGACGGCCGCGATGAGGCCTAGATTCAATCTTAGTTAAGTTGATATTTCTAAACGCAAAAGCTGAAAGCACTTTAAAAAGCACTGAAGTTCCTTTATCATGAGCAAAAACAATGCTTGTTTTGAATGGACGATCGGTTCTTGGAATTATGGGTTCTCTTGCCAACATAACAAACCGTGTCACGTTATTTGGATCATCTTGTATTCCATCAGCTAGGATGTTTAATCCGTAAAGCTCTGCAGCACGTGCGCTGGCGATAGCAGCAGTGTCGCGGAGGTTATTTGTAGCAATAAACTCCGCGGCACCAGCTGTATCGTCAACCGCCTCACGCGCTACGTTGAGGCCGAGCTTTGTTAGCGTGTTTTCGCATTGAGCTAATGCTTGTGGGTGCGAAATCACGCGTGTTAAATATTCTTTTCGGACTCCTGGAAGTGCGAGGAGGCAGTGGTGGACGGGGAGTTGAACTTCTCCGACGATATGGAGGCGGTGACGGAGGAGGAGGTCGTAGTTTCGATGGATTGATCCTCCGAGAGAGTTTTCAACCGGTAGAACTGCGCGATCAGCAATCCAGAGTTCTACCGATTGAAAAGCTACCTCGAATTGATCACACGGCATGGCTTCGCTGTTCGGATAAGCTTTACCGGCAGCGGCTTCGGAGTATGCTCCGGGAACTCCTTGATATGCGACACGGAGAGTCGAACCGTGCATCGGTGCTGGAGAGAGATCGGTGATGGTTAACGGTTTTGGTGGAAGTGGTTTGTTGTTACCAATTGGGACGAGTTGAAGATCAGTTACGGCAGCGTTATGGCCGTTGACGGCGGTGACATGGTCGTTTCCGGTGACCGGAGATTCATCTTGCTGTGAAATTACTTTGCTTGATAAAATAGCGCATGAGCTTTGCCAATCGGCTCGGTTTGAACCAGTGGAGAATTCAAAACCGTATCCGCATTTAACGCTTATTCTTGTTGGAGATGAACCGATCCGGTTTAACGAGGGGCGAACCCGGTTCAGATAGGTAAGGGAATTGGAAGACGGTGTAGTAAGGGAATTCATATTGATGAAAATTACGAATTTACCACTTATTGAATGAATATATGCTAAAGTGTTTGGAATTGGATTGTGGAACTTTTTGATAGAAGCTTGGTGTTCTCTTTGAAGAAGGGAACCTCAAGCTGAGAGAAAAGAGGGTAGTTAAGGGTATATATATAGATATTAGTTGGGGTATGCAAGTGGTGTGAAATGTAAATGAGAGTGAATGGAAAGTCTTGATTGGGGATGGTGAGTGTGTAAGGTTGTTCGGTCAATCCTACACCTACCCCCAAGGGTATCTGTATTTCCCTTTCCTTCTCTAACTTTGTATATGGCTATATGCTATTTCCTTATCATATTTTAATGTCTACTTAATTAATTGGTACTTCCTCTAGTGCCTATTACTATATAAAGAAAGGAAGAAAAAGATTTAAAATTTAGGAAATTTGTTTATTATTGTACTTTTTTATATATATGTATATATTTTGAGTATATGATTCTACCCGAAAAAAAATGACTACAATGTGATTGAAAGAAAGAAGTCATGAAAGAAGTCAAAAAGCAAAAGTTTGTGAAGTTTCAACAAAACTTCTATGCTTTGTGTAATTGAAGAATACTGCTTTATTCGGTCATATTTATAAGTAAAAAATAATTGTTTAGATTCATTGAATATCTAATGTATCTGGTGTATATATATATATATATATAAGTTATTTTTGAAAACCCAACATATTATTTCATCGTAAACGTACAACCACATTATACATTTTGCACGAAATAGAAATCCGTTCAAGAAGATAAAATCAAAGACAAAAGAGAAACAATGTGTTTGTGACACCCTAAACATTGTGACGGATACATAAATTTGGATTAGTGGGGACAATGTATTAATATATCTAAAAATTGTTTTCATTATACTTAATATTAACATATCTTATGTTTTTCATCATTTTTAACACCATCAAATATATTATTTTTGTATATGTGATTGAATAACCATTCAATAATTTATCTCTCATACTATTATCTATTTAATTCTTCACAAATAAAATCATTCAATAATTTTTTGTGGGGGGGCAACACTTGATTTTCAATGAAGATAAACATAAAACTACTCAATAGCTTTTTATAAAAATACCGCTTGTGGGGACGCGGCCCCAACACTTTATGAAAGATAATTATTGGTTATGAGAGAGATAGAGATAAAATCACCAATTTTGAAGTCACTCAAGTAGAATCCAGAGAAAAGACACCAAAGTAATCGGTCGGTAGGTAAGTAAAACATGATCATGAGTTGTTTAATTCTACCAAGAATTGAATTCAGGTTTTTTCAAATGATTCGTCTTTGGAGAGCTCATTAACCACTTGAGCCAAATCAATTGATTAAATAGCGGATAGTTAATTAAATAAATTATGATTAAATTCAATTAATTGTTAATTAATTTAAATACGACTTGGTTTGTAAGGCTAAGTATATATTTAAACCAAAAAAATATTTAAACCAATTTTTTTTTATTAAAAATTGATAAATTTCACTGTGAAATAAACTATGTTAAAATTGTGTTTATCAATTTGTTATGCATATATAAAAATATGGTGATTTAAATTATTTTTCTGATTATTTAAAATATAATTCCTTTTAAAATATTGATAGATGGCTTTACCAAATAAACAGATAAGTATCTATTCTTATTGGGATATTTAATCTTGGATTGAAGTATTTTCTGTGCACAAATGTCATGCGTCGTGGATGCACCAAATTACCCAAAACCACAAGGCTTTAAATAAAATCTAGTTATTTACCAAAAATGAAAATCTAATATATAAGAATGGATGATGATAAACCATATAAGAATGGACCATTGAAGTTCATTTCTTTTTGAGGGGGCCATTGAAGTTCATGGTTAGAGATCTCCTTAAAATAAAATCTCGGACAATAAATGCATAAAGTTTGCAAACTTGACAAGGATATATATTTGCTTGCACATAATCTTTGTGGTGTAGATTTCATATATTAGCATTGATTAGGTTTCATTTGCTCCTATTTCTAAATAGCATACCGGTATACAAGTATTTTGTGTTCATTAGATTATTGATATTTACAAATTTTAATCAAATTTCAGAAAAATAAATAAATACCAAAAACACTAGTTAATTTAATTATGTACATATAATAAACCAACAATTTGTGTTTTATTTACATCTGTTTGGGTGTTTATGAGGGAAGAGGCGGACTTTGAAAAGCATGTGTTATTGGAACACACATGTAGAGTACTTCATTAATCATCAAAATATAAAAGTTTCTTGTAAAAAGGATTGGAAGGAGTATATAATACTACATAAAAATATTAACTAATTATCTCTTATAAAGGGTAAACATGTAAAACAATAGCAATTGTCAACAAAATTAATTCAACAATCAACTTTGTTTTTCTCAAAAGTGTCATATATTTTGAGACGGAGGTAGTAACAATAAGTTATCAATTCATTCATAATTATGAAACGTTAAATTAATTCAATTATAAATTATAAAAAAATGAATTTTTTTTTTTTAATTTTACAAGACTAGACGAGATAGAATTAGGAATGACACTATTAGAGAGAGTTATGGCACCACCTATAGTAGAAAAATGGTAGAAAATAGACTTAGATGATTTTTGCATGTTGAGAAAAGACACGTAGATGTCATAGTATGAAGGGTTGATCAAATGGAGGAGAGTCAGTACGAAGACGAAGACCTAAAAAAACTAAAAGAGAAATCATTACAAAAGAATTAGAGGTTAATGAGTTTGATCCAAATGTAATTTATGATAGAGCATAAAACGTAATTTGATTCATGTAGACGACCTCGCTTAGTGAGATAAACTGTATTGTTTTTTTCTTTTTCGGAAGGATGAACTTATATGCGCCGTAAAGAATAATAACATTTGACAGAAAAGGAATTTTTTTTTTTGGCAAAGAAGGCAGCCTAGCAAGGGGCTAGGTCATACCAATACATATTAAAAAAACAAAAAGGAAGCATACAAAAAACAAGGAGGAGAGACCAAATCAAAATCTCTCTAATGGTTGACAAATCATTAGGAGGACAAAAACTGTTTTTTTTTCCTTTCAAATAATATAGCTTTTAATAAAGTTTAGTTTAATTATTTGACAAAAAAAAAAAATTGTCCCTCGTCGATATTGTGAGTCCAGATCCGTCCCCTACAGCCCGCATTTAAGTTTAATTTTTATGAATTTATGATAATGTTTAGTATTACTTGACAAAAAAATCGTCCATTTGCATGTTTTGGCCAACATATATGTCAATAATTTAGGAACTGATATTGCATTTTCCGTTGTTTTATTTTATCAATGTTTGGTAACGTCAAAATATACCAACTAACTAAAGACAATCCTTCAAAAAAAAAAACTAACTAAAGACAATAGATTTCTTCAACAAAAAAAAAACTAAAGACAATAGACAATAGACTATAGACATTTTCCTGATGAGAAATTAGAATCAAGATTACAAACAAAAATCTGTACATGTTACGTTTACGTCAGAGTCTAACCAACAAGATATGGAACACAGACACGTGGCCCCTTTTTATTTGCTACAAACATTATGTATTCTCAATGAAATTTTGGAAGAAGAAAAATTACATTTACCTCTGTCTAAGGAGGTGAGAGTATCTTATGGAGGACACAAAAATAATGAACATTTTGGGTTTGATTGCAATATTTGGAGAAATTGTTTTGAAAACGGGTTGAGGGAAAATATATGTTTGACTATACTTTCAACTACATGGATCATGTTGTCAGAAAGACGAATTATAATATGTTTAAGGATTTAATTTGTATATACCAATGGTGTAAAATATTTTTGCATTTGTGTAGGTGTCTTTTAACAATCAACATCTCAAGGTGTGATTATCAACTTTTTAGTTTTTAAAATATCAATTTTTTAGTTATAACTTTCTAAAAGACACCTTCATAAAAATTAGTTGATGTCTTTTAAGAAATGCTTATAAGATAACTAGCTAAAAAACACTTTCATAAATGGTGTCTTCTAGCAAAACCGATTAAATTATACAACGATGCGATTTATTTAGGTTATTTTCAAAAGTATCTTTATAAATATCTATTTGATGGAATGTATATAAAAAAAGTTTAACACCGTTTATGTATGAAAGTTAATCTCCATGTTTAAATATTACAATTTAGTATATATTCTATTGATTTTAAAAGAAAAACATGTACATATTCACCGAACAATATAGGATAAATTTAAAAATTACTCGATAACTTTTTTTTTACGTTAATTTTTTTGTTAAGTAGTTTAGTGACTAGAATTTCACGGTTTGAGGTGAATAAGTGGAGAATTCAGTCTTAGAACTCCGACCCCTGCATATTGTAATCTCCCAAACAATTAAGCTATGCTCACAAGGATTGTAAATTATTAATTTGATGGACAATAAACAACATATGCACATAGAATAATAAGATATTTACTATAACCTTTTAAGCTAAAACTATATTAAGAAAATAGTGGAAAAACAAAAAACTAGGAGGAGGTAAACCAAACTTAGGGAAAGAAAAAACTAAAATTAAAGGTTCCTTCTATTAAGAAGGTTTCATAACCTTTTAGCAAATATTATACAATTTAGCTCCTTTTTGTATATTCTTTTTCTTTATATTTGAAATCATCTCTGGAAAATATTCTTCACATGCAGTAGAACAATTACATGTAAAATATATATACACACACACTATCATTAGTTTCTCTAGCATATTTATCCTTCAAATGATGTCGCAATACCTCAAAGTCATGAGCAACTTTGACATTTAAACTTTCAACTGGAACATTAGCATTTGTATATATCATACTAGCAATCATAGCTCTTGAATGTAAGTTTGCATCCAAAGTGGAAGGGTAATAATAATAAGGGTCTTGCTAACCAATGCCCTAAGGGGGTTAAGGATTCCATTAGTAGAAACTTTGTCTTGGAAACATAAGTCTTTACTTTTTTCTTAGCAATAATTACACCTCTTTTCGATGCAAACTTACTTATTTTAGTACTTTAACCAATGCCCCAAGGGCAATGGTTAGCATTCTCCTAATAATAAAGGGTTTGTTGATATTGAATTGTGTCCTCCTCTAACATTGCACTCGAAGGACTACAATGTGGATATTCAAATAATCTACTCTATGTTTGTGTTAGCAAAGTCAGATGAGTTGGATTCAAATACCTCGTGAATAGCTTTTTTGGAATTCTCATCAGGTTGAGAAACTCAAATTCTCTCTCATTTGAATCACAATTTAGAGAAACTTCAATATTTACAACTTCCTCAATGACCCTTCACCAACAACTTCCATATCGACTTGAGCAGTCATGACTTTCCTTTGTTTACTAAAATTTCATTTATGATATTCGACCTACGTTCCTAAATGTACAACCCTTATAGTCAAATCGCAGAAATTAAGAAAGTTTATCGTAATATTAATATTAAATCGCAGAAATTAAGAAAGTCAACCCTTATGTTGGTAAAAAAAAAAAAGTAATATAGTTGAAAATATCAAAAGATCTTATAAAAAGAGACAAATTTTTTACTTAAAAAGGTCTTATAATAGAGACAGAGGTAGTATATATTATCTATCAAACAAAAAGAAAAAAAATCATGTCTTTCGGTTGCTCAAAAGATGATCAAAAGCTATTGTACATGATGATAATGTTTCCCCAGCTCAAGCTACTCCCTTGAATATTCCAAGTATTGAAGCTCTGGCTGCCACTGCCCTTGTTGATACTGACACCGAATTGGCAGCAGCTCAGACATCCGCACAGCAAGTTACGGTTTCACCTACAACTATTGTAGCTTGCGTAGCGATACCTTCAGAATTAAGTGCTGCATTTGATGTGCATTTGATAGGCAGCACCACCGCATCCCATGATGATGTCCCTGTGCAACATGTTAATCCAAGACTTCAACATGATTTGGAGCTTTGGCAACGCATTAAAGAGTACGACAAAAACGCGGCACAGGAACCACCTTTCACTGCGGTTTTGACGAAGAAGCAAAAACAAATGATGAGGATGAACTTCTTGATAGGAAGCCGCCGTATAGTACCCGCTTTAGGGGACCCTCTCCAACTCCCCAATGAATTTTTTCTACTGAAATATTCGAGAGTACAATGCTCGTCATCGGGGTGTCCAAGTCATTTCATCTCACATCTTCAGAGAAGGCAACTGCTGTGCTGACAAGTTGGCGGCCATGGGACATGCAGCTCACGGCACAATTTGGTTAACTACTTTATCCCCAGCTTTGAGTGCTGATTTTTTTAGGGACAGAGTTGGTCTTCCTAATTACAGATTCCAATAGTATGTTCTTTCATTTCTTTCTGTTTTCGCTTTTCTTTTCTTGTTTCGAGGGTCTTGGCCTAGTCCCCCCCTCTTGTACATATTTTTCCCCCGTTTTTTAATAATATTTTGAGTTTGGCGGCATAGGATTGAGATTCTCCGGGGTGCCAATCCAGTTGGAATGTCGGTGCATTCTCTCGATGTATGTCCTCTCTCCTGGCTTATCCAAAAAAGATGATCAAAAGAAGTCTAAGCAACCGAAAGGCATGACTGCCAAAAAAAATCATATAATATAGTACTCCTTTTGATGTTTGTTTAGCCAACACTTTATTTTTTGGTATAAAACTATTAATTAGAGCCTTTAACGCCCTAGTAAGTCCATATAATAATCACATACCTATTTTTAATTGACAATTGTTCTATATTCAAACAACAGTAAATGAGCCAGTTTAGATTCTGCTTAATAACTAAAGAAACATCAACACTAGGGTAAACCTTCATTTTCCTGAAGATACATTCTTTGTTCCATGAATGACGTTAACACATACCGTAGATTATACATTCTACCACGGACATTGGACATCTGAAGTATCTAATAGCCTGCCACATCACAGAATTACAATGAAGCTGGATGCAACTGGTAAAAAAAAAAGTATATATACATGCGAAATGTTGTCAAGCCTCGCTCTAAAGCAAGAGAAAAAATTCAATTTTGAATGAATCAGAACTAGATACATGGTTAATCTAATAAATTACAACACAGACCCCTCCCTACAAATCTCCCACCCCTACCCCCCCAAAATGTATACAAATTTACTATGTAACATGACCTATTACTATCCATCATTTAACCCGAGACATGAATTACAGGCCAACCCACTTCACCCACCTGAAAATCCGACCAGCTCTCCAGGGTAACTCATAATCTTTAGCAACAGCAGGCTCCCTTCTGGCTACCTCAGGTTCAGACCAAACATATACCCCTCGCTCCTGCCGACTGCCAGGTACAGTATTATCCAGGATAACAGCAACAAGAAACGCTATCACCATGTGTAGCGAGCAAAGTGTGTTCAAGACATAGTTCAACTGCGAAAGGAACAGATTAATTAGTGCTTTTCAGAAAAAACAAACATGTCAGCAAACAGAATGCTAGCAACACATTAGTAGAAATTCACCAAATTTCTAAGGGACCCACATTATATAGCGAGACTCGTTTGAATGTAACCAATAAGAGGAAGTGTGTAGGAAAGTGTATGTTAGAGAATGTGTTGATAGCACTCATCATATAGAAAACATTTCAACCAAGGGGTTTTAATCATCATTCAAGGATTAAAATAACAAGGGAACCACATATCTAAAGCTAAATCCACATATTCATATTACTATATCAGCTAGTTCACTGCATTAATTCAATATGTCAAAATTGACCTTCAAACCTATGAAACCAACAAACCATTCCTATCGAATAAGAGTAGCTTCAGTTTCCAATCACATATCTAAAGCCAAATCCACATATTCATATTAGCTAGTTCACTGCATTAATTCTAGATGTCAAAATTGACCTTAAAACCTATGAAACCACCAAACCGTTCCCATCGAATGAGAGTAGCTTCAGTTTCCAATCACAGGATAATGGAAATAATATGCAATAACATGGTTTTGTCACCAGCACACCACCCTGAGAAATTTAGTGGTGTTTGGCTTGATATAAAAAAAAACAAGGTGGCCTTTGGATTATTTATTATTTTTTCCAAAAATTTCACAATGGTAATTTAGATCACAAAAATTGGTGCAGGCAAATTCAAAGGACTTCATAAATCATAATGGTGAAAAACATGACAGTGGCATACCCCTCCATATTTGCTGTGGAAAGGCCCATGAGAAGCAACAATGTAGGGCTGAAAATAACTTGGCACAGACACGTTGGAATTCGGAGAGATGCCATATTGTTGAAAGTAGGCAGGTATGGAAAGAGAGAAAAACAATGATAACCCAACTATGATGATATTGCGAGAGCTTCCGGCCTCACTGTAGCGTAGATTTGACAAGCCCCAAGCTGTGAGCATTGCCCACATGAAGCAGAGGAGACCAGCAACCATAACTTCAGGAATTGAAGCAATGAACCCTCCAATCTTACCTGCGGTACAGAATAAGCATGATCAAACATGGATAAATTTGCATGAAATGTTTTCTATGAATGAATTGTATATTCGAGTTGTCTTATGGCTTATGCCGCCCCAAAAAGGGATAGGATCAGTGTAAAAAATCAACAGCTTTTCTGAAGTTTCTGTTATGTCGTTGATGGGCTTGGCAATGAATAACCCACACACACACACATATTATACATATGCCATATTTTCTTAATATGTTTATTTAACCCTTGTAAACAATTATAAAAAAAATGAATGATGCGATGGTAGTAATATGCAACAAAGGAAGAAGCGCCTAGAGATCGATTCTTGCTAGTCTTTCATTTTGATTTCCTCTATCTTAAATTTCCTCTAAATCTTAAAAAAATTGAAA